>Ga0172366_10000878_pt1 | contig 22813 bp, 10 predicted proteins | sample LakKivSesite69cm_FD_114533 | JGI IMG/M metagenome (GOLD analysis project Ga0172366, IMG submission 114533) | Sediment microbial communities from Lake Kivu, Rwanda - Sediment site 69cm | ecosystem: Environmental > Aquatic > Freshwater > Lake > Sediment | place: Rwanda: Western Province, Lake...
TATTCATAATTTAATGCATCTTCTTAAGAAAAGAGGAATGTCTATTAAAGGAAGAGAAACAGGACTTCTAAACTGGACAGATCCATTCTGGGAATTTAGAGGTAAAGCTGGAGTAATGACTGCGCACGCATCTCCTCGAGTCGACGCAGCATTTGTCGCCGCTCTATTAATGAAGAATGTGGCAGAATACACTGCTGGAAATTATATAGATTCGTCAGACTATATAGCTAAGTTATTAAAGATGACCTCAGGCCCTTGGCGTCCAGAAGATCTTACTGAACTATTCAGGCTTATTAACGATAAGACAATAGAAGGCTTTGGAGTTGCAAGCTTTAGAAGCGCTTCTCAGGGAATGGTATCAAACTTTATAGCAAACTTTATAGAACCATCTGAGATGGCAGCCTTTGCTGATCCCTTAAATACAGGAATCAGACGTCGTCATGCTATGCCTTTTAACCTACGACTAAAGAAGACATTTATAGATAAGTTTGGCGGTCCATCTGCTGCAGGTAGCCTATATAAGAAACACATGGGAGAATTCTTAACTACAACTTCTGTTGAAGATGCTAATAATGCTGTCCTTAACTACGTAAGAAGAGCGGAAGATACTCAGAACTATTTCGCTAACTCAGTATTGGCTAACACGTTGTATACACTAGACATGGAAAAGGAGCCTACAGTAGCTATATCTGAGGGCCTTGCTAAGAAGTATGAGCAAGTAAAAATTGTTAATCTTCAAACAGATGCGTTGGCAGGTGATCCAGTAGTTAACGCAAAGATACATAAATTTGGAAAACAGGTAAAACAGAAAGCCAAAGAAATAGCTGCAGAGTTAGGAAAGAGTGCCGAAGATCCGATGGTTGTACAGAAGGCAGAAATAGCAGTTGCATCGGATCCATTGGAAAACTGGGGAATTGATCTATCAAGTGAAATTCTTTCATCAGGTAAGTATGGTGGAGAAGTCAAGGTAAGAAAGAAGAATTTGTATGGAAAGATAACTTCTGTACTTATGGAACCAAATAGAACTGCTGTTGGCAAGACATCTCCTTCAAGGCTTCTAATTAAAATTGAGGAAACTGTTTCAGATAGGAGCATATTCTTTGGGGCTCAGGTTCAACTTCCTGGAACCCGCGCCTTGATAGGCGGAATCAATACTGTGTCAGAAGCAGTAGCCAGTAGAATGCTTGGTATAGGTTCCGAGTTTATCATGGCTAACTCTCCAGACTTTCTAAAGAAAGGACATGTAGGAGCTGCTAAAGATGTCATGATTAGCGGTCTTATGAAGAAGCTTTATAATGACTACGAAGCTACCGCTGATCCAACAACTAAGAGGCGTATTAAGAGACTTATAAGTAAGATATCTAATGAGCTTGATGCTACACCTGATATTGAGAATAACAGAGTTATATTCAATAAGAAGGACATAGCCTACTCTCGAGACCTAAGAACTAGAGTTCTTGGAAGTACGGATCTTAGGCTTAAGCAGATAGTTTCTTGGTATAAGCAAGCAGGATTAGTTTGGAATAAGGAAGAAATAGCTGACCTTCATAAGTCTGGATTTAATTTCGCAGCACAATTTAAACCTTATCTTGACCACTTCAAAAAGATTACTAGGTTAAGTGATGAACAATTACGAGCTACATATGAGGGATGGGATGGTTTAACAAAGGAAGGTCTCCGTGCTGCTAGGGAAGATTTGCTTGCGTTTGAGCAAATGATGCACGACAACGTTCATAATACCGAAGGTTCTGCTAAGATATTCAGAGTGGTTCCTCAGATTGACCAAGGATTTACCCTTGGAATTCTAGGCTATGGACCTATGGCTCTTTATAGACAAGATACTACAGGCCTTACTAATAAAGATGTTATAATGAGACAAGACTATTTCTTTGGTCTAAGGCATACTTACCATGGCCAAGATAAAACTACTATGGACTTTGTTGCTAGGCACACCTTTGCGTCTAGATATGATACATACAAGTCAGTAAGAAGAACCTATACACGATTTATTGACCAGCTATTTGCGGCTAAGCTCACCAAGGCGCCCCTAGATATTAATCAGATTAGCTATATAGTGGATGTTAAACAACGCATTGCATTGAAATCTCAAGAGGCTAAGGTGGCGGGACGAACTACATGGAGCAACATGAGCGGGGGAGAGCTTGCTGCTGCCCTAGCTGATAGAAACGCATTGGAGGAAAAGGCAGATGAGCTGACTGGAGCAGCTAAGGAGAGGCTTCTAAAAGAGAAGGATGAGATTGCCGACGCTCTAGGTGCTAAGGAAGGTGGCGCAAGGATACTAGAAAATGCTAGGGGCAGGAAGCGTTTTTATACAACCAAAGATGTAGAGAAGCTAGGTAGGATGGCTGAGGAAAATAATGGAGTGCTAGCTTTTCGTCTTCCTATTTCAAATAATGCTCTAGAGGTTGACCTCGATGAAACTATTCGAAGATTCCAAGGACAGCTTCCTGGCAAACCTAAATGGAGTCAAAGACAGATTAATGATGCTGGTACTGAATTAAAATACATATTGAAGCAGCGCCTAGCTAATGCTACCAAAGACTCTCCTTTAAGATTCAACGAAAAAGGAAATCTAGAGATTGGTGCGTTAGTAATGGACTGGGATCCTATGGCAGTAAATCAGTTTACGAGAAACAGATCTCTAGACTCATGGCAAGCAGACGCTCCTACCGAGACTAAAATGAGACTTCTTAGAGCGCTGCATGAGTGGCAAACTACAATACAGAAGTCTAAGAACAGACAAGACACAGATGTCATAGCTGCTCAGGATCACTTTGTTAGAGCATGGACAGAATATATGATAACGGGAACTGACGCCAATAAAGACAGTAAGTTCTGGAAGTCTGGCCAATTTGCTCCTCCTTCTGTTAAATCTTATGCGGCGGATTTGACTCAGATGCAGAAGGCAGTTATACAGTTAGAAGAATCTAGACCAGGCGCTTTTAAGAAATATAGTAGACAATTCCAATTGCTTAAAGATGCAAGGTTAGATACTGTAGTTATATCTGAAAGCGGCTTTCGAAAGTTTCAATTTGTTAATCAAGAGGGAGAAAAAATTAATGCTGCAAGGTATATAGAAGAGCACTATAAAGCTCAGAACTCAACTATGGGTAAAGAAATTGCTGAAGGCAGAAGGTATCTCCCAGGTGGACTTGTAGAAAGATTCCCAATTCCTCAGGCTGGAAACTATGGAATGAATAGTGTTAACTATCTTGTGATGCCAAATAATGCGCTTAAAATGATAGGAGCAGATCCTAATGCTATCTATGCTAACCCAGTACATTGGGGAACACAGGGTGGTGACTTTGACGGTGACATAATGTTTCTACACCTTAAAGAAATCGGTATGCATAACCTTACCTATAAAGACTTGAGAGAAGCAAACGATAGAAATTTTCAGAATATGCTTGAGAATAAAGACATGCAATCTAAGCTTGTTACTAATCAAATTACGCTAGACTCTAAAGGTAATGTAACTAGACCAGTAAAAATAGGAGACGTTAATACAATTCTTTATAGGAAAGGTGAAATGGCTCTAGTTCAGAACTATGACACTAAGGGTAGTGTGAACAGGATGTGGGTTAAGAGCGATATGCTTGATCTTACTGATAGAGTAACTCATGTAACTAATCTAATTGGAAATCTAGCTGGGACTAGTTCTAAGTTTGCTACTCAAGCAAGGGTAGCTCAATATGCTGAGGCTCAGGTTAATACCCTTATATCCAAAGAACTTATTCCTATAACAACTAACCTCTTAAAGAAGAGGGTAAAACAAATATTAGGAGATGCTAACTTAAGGAAGGATCCACTAAGACTACAGAGCTTTACTGGAAATGTTCTTCATGGTCTTGCTGGTATGGGTCAGGCAGTTATCGACCTAGCAAAGCATACTGAAGAAGGAGCAAAGCTAGCTAAAATTACAAGCTTCTTAAGTACTGGAAGAGCCACTACTGAGAGTAAAGAGCTATGGATGGAGCTAGAACAGAAGGCGTTTGGCTCGCTCTATGATGAGAAAGTAGCTGCAGCAAACCATGATATTCTGGCTGGCAGATTAGAAGCTATTGAAATTCTAGGAGAGCAGAGTAAGAAGTTTAAGATGCAGAATAAAATCGAAGATATGATGTATATGGGAAAGCAGGGAACGACACTATTCCATGCTATGCAATCTTGGGCTGACACTTACTTTGATGATCTTATAGCTCCTACAAGACAGAAGTCTGTTATGGAACAGCTTAACGACAGCTTCTCTAGAAAACTTGGAACGCAGATTGATCTAGGTCCAATCATGAGAAAGACTGGAAAGTATGGAGCCATTGGAGCGTCTATCTTCTTAGGCCTAAGTTTATTCACTCCATTTGGTAATAGTAAGTCGTTGAATCCTCTAGACATGTTTGTAGATATTGGAAATATCGATGGTCAAGCTTCATCCATCTCAAGTCCATTAGAACTCTCTAGGAAACAACCGTTAGATATGGTTAATGCTTCTTTCTCTCGAGAGGCGTTTATAAGATTAAACAAAGATAATACCAATAAAAAGAAGGCATCTATAATCAATGCTTTAATGACTGGCACTATTCTAGCAAGAGTAGACGCTCCATATGAGTTTGTAACTACTAATAAGGGTACCTATTCGAACTATACTAAAAGCATCAATATGATTGGAACTAAAGAGCTTAAAAGGAGATACGAATAATGAGCACCGTTGAGGCTAATATTACTATAGATGTTCCTGATGGCGAAGATCCTCAAGACGTAATTAAGCTTATACAGCACAGCATTTCTCAGATCAATGGCAAAGATACCCACATTAACATTGTTGAGGTGGACAATCCTCTATCGTTAAGTCCAATTATGATGAAGAAAATTAAGGAATAACATGGCAGACGCGAAAATTAAGTTTCTAAACTCGGAGAATTTACCAGCCTTTGGTGAAGTTTTACATAGGTCTTTCCTCAAGGACTTCAATGAGCTATACGATGTATCTAAAGACTACCAGTTGCCAGATACTTGGAATAAGGTAAAAGCGGCTATTGACGCTATCTATCAGAAAGCTGGTTTGCTTCCTTATGATCAACTGAGTGAAGGATTCTCTAATAATATTAGGATTGGAGATATCATTGTCCTAGATAATGGTCGTATATATTCTGTTACTGGAATTAGCAACGACAATATAAGAACTTTTCCAAGACCAATTACTGAGGATCGTAATTCACTTAAACCATCAGTAGTTGGCGGGAGGCAGGGCAGGATTAAGAGACCAAATCTTAGTAGCATTAATAGTGAAGCCTATGAAAAGATAGTTACAGAAATAATACCAGAAGAGATTCTAAGTAAAGGTCAACCTAAAAATTCAGCAAGCTTCAAAGCAGTAACACTGCCCGACGACAGTACTCATATTCAGATTGGTGATCTGATTATGGGAATTGATCCAATTCAGATGTCTTTTACTACTCAGAACGGATATCAATACTATCCAACTCTTAGAACTAATGGGAATCCTAAGCTTCCAACGATGCAGCAGATTAAGAACATTAACATAGTATTGATGTTCCCAAACGTAGATGCTATTAATTATCAGCTTATTCCTTTGTATGCAATGTTTAGAAGAACTCCATTTGTTAATATTAAGAATAGGGATCTGCTCAGGTTCTTCCACGACGTAGCTACTCCTAATGGATACATTCCAGTTGCTCTGGAGAGTATTCAAGTACAGTCTGTTGAAGGGTTCCCGAATTCATTACAGGCTAGTATTACTGTTCTTCCATTTGAGCCTGGGCCAGCATCTAACAGAGTTCTTAAAGCTCTAAGGACGTTCGATGATGTATTTATACAGCAGGAAAGCCAAGGAAGAGACATAATACTTCAAAAGATGATTGATGCTGCTGATCTAAAAATGCAGGATAAGTCCTCTCTTCCAACTACATTTGATTCCTTAACTAACGTTGTAAGTGAAGGAACAGAGAACTTCAGAGAAAGCTTTCCGTTTAGAGCATTCTATCAGTCACTGATTGCTGAGAGAAAGAGTGTACTTAATGAGGATGGATCTGAAGCTAGGCTATATAATGCTGACGATTCTGCTAATCTTCTAGCTAAGGATATCTCGTTTCTAGCTCCTAGAGAGAGAAAAAATTTTCTTCACCACTACGATATTAGCGCTAATAGAGGAGCTATAGGTCTTAAGTATACATACGTAACATTGTTCGAAGATGGAAGAGAAATAACAAACCTAGCAGACATTGGAAAGTATGTATCCGACGAAAGAATTGATGATAGAGACGCGCGCCTAGATCAGTTTCAAAAGTTATTTGACGCTGTAGGAAGCTGGGAAGGCCTAGCTAACGTAACGTTCTCTTCTTTTCATAACATGTCAGACGCTTTAAGGCCTCTTGAATATGAATACAGCAAGATAGACAATCTGGTAAATCCGCTCCTTGCCTATCGAGGTATTGATCCTAAGATGGTTGTAAAGGGAACTCCGAGTGTTGGACCTGGCTACCTTGCCAACCTTGGCAAGCTTATATCTGTAGTCCTTAGAAGCGTAGCGCAGGCTACTGGTGTGTCTAGTTTGACTGGAGCCGTACAAGCTCTTAGTGAAAATTCAGAGCAGATTGGTGGAGCAGACTATAACAAGACTGCTTCAGACCAGTTGGCTCTTCTTGGAAAAGGTGGACTTCTATATAATGAAGCAAATACTGGCGAACTTAGTCAGTTTGGAATTCATACTTTAGAGGGAGCTTTCCAGGCTCTTTGGGCTTGGATTAATGAAGATATTACTGGAGCGCGTAAGAAAAACTTTGTACTGGCAGTGCAAGATGTTATAGCGGGACTAAAAGGCAACCTATCAAATAATATTATCGTTGTTAATGCATCTGAATCTACAGATGGCACAGAGTACGCGGTAAGACGCCTACCAATTATGCCAGTCGAGATCTTGATCGACAACGAGAACGATGTAGTAACATCATGGTCTCTAGTCTTTTCTAATAAATTTGTGCCAATAAATTTGCTAGCGTATAAGTATCCATTCTATCAGCATGTTGGTTCAGATGATCCTACTCTGTCTCTATCTATTACGTCTGTTCCTAATGACCGAAGATACGATCTTAAGGAAGAGCTAGCTAAGATGTCGGACAGATTATATGACTCAGTTAAGATTGTTAATTACACATCTCCAAACTTGTACACGTGGCTTGATCCTAGAGTTGAACTTACATATCAGGCTGGCCACATATTTCATTGCTTTGGTATTGAGAAAATTGTAGTAAACTCCTCTAACTCTACTAATATTCAAGGTCAGCCAGATGCGTGGAATACAGTCATAAATCTTACTCAGGCTAACTTTAGCTTAGAACAATACCATAGCATTAGTAGAGTAGCAAATCTAACAGGCGTTGATGCTATATTTGCTCAGCTTATTCCGCGAATACGAATAAAAGAGGATGGATCTTTTAGTGTCTTAGCTCTCAAGCATCCTGATCATATATTTACTTTAGACGAGCTGGTGTATATATCTTATCTTTTTTCTAAGCCAGGTCAGAAATATCTGGAACACGTTCATCAAATGGCTAGGACATATGGAAAATTAGAAGGAAACGCTAACATTACTGGACAGGATCTCCTCAATCTAATTGCTCCTAAGTTTAAGCTTTATTCAGAAATGGATCCACAGCAGGAAGATGGGGCAGCCACACAGCGCCTCAACGTAATAGCTGGAGAGAACAAGAAGTTTAAAGACCTCCTAACCGCTATACTTAAAGAGTATGATTGGCTGCTAGAGAGCCAAACTAATGCATTTATAAATGTCGTTAATGAGAATAAGTCTATCTTTGAGCAGGTATGGCAAGGAGTAAAGGATTCCGCAGTTGGAATAGCAGGAGCATCTCTAGGAGCAGTAGCAGTTGATGCTGCTGCACTATTCTTACTAGCTGCAATTCCTGGAATAAATCAAATAGCTGGAGTAGCCTTAGCTGGAATCGCCATTGGAGCTTTAATTTATACTGGGATAAATGTTGCTGCAGAAATTGGCAGAAATACTGTTAAAGAAAAATTCTCAGGCCTCATAGCTAATCTTATAGATGTATACAAGAAGGAAATGCTAGCAGAGCTTTCAAGAGCTATTATTAAGGATCCTCCGATTAGGCAACGACTATTGGATCCAGTGTTTGTATCTCTTGTTATACCTCCTGATAAAGAAGGGAAGCAAGTAGATGTTGAGAAGTATATTAAAAACGTTCAGGATCAGAAGAAACTAAACTGCTATCCTGACTTCGATATGCCCGTTGTTTGGGAACGCGATGATAGGGTCTATAAGGCGTCTCCAGATTTCTATCTATATAACTCATCTTCCCCAGATACTTATATCAAGACCTACATAAAAGAAAGTACAGATAGATTAATGAAGGCTGGAAAGATGGGCATCCAGTTGGCTATGGTCGAGCACCAGAATCTTTATAAGAAGCTTAGCGACCTTAAAAAAGAAATAAGCAATCAAGGAGATGAAAGCGTTCAGAACGTTCTATCTGGAATTTATGATGAGGTTGGATATACTAGTACTGCAGATTCTTTCTTAAACTTGGCTCGAATGTATAGACTAGTTGTCTATAATGATGAGAATATACCTCTTAATTCAATTGCTGCTGCTGAACAAAAGGCGTTTGTAATCGATGAAACTAGGAAAAAAGAATTGTTGGACGAGCACGCTAAAAAAAATGATAATCTTAGGATAAGAGATAAGACTCAATTTGAATATGAGCAGGCACTGTTAAGCTATATGCTTGACTTAAACATTGCTCCTAAGATACAGGACAGGAATCTTGTTAAGTTTAATATGGTATGGACTGCTAGGATGCAAACTCTTATTGAGATCCTAGCTTTGGGTTATCAGATCCAAACATATTTTGCTTCAGAGACTGCACTAAAAGGAACTATTACTCCTGAGGATCCAAATAATAAGAAGGAGTTATTCAAATACGTTGAGCAGGAAAAAGGAAAACAGCAATTATCTGGTCAGATACATGAACGAATTTCAAGTCTTAGAGAAGTAGTATGGACTATCTTGAATAACTGGAAAGTTGTAACTACAGATGTTATTAACGGATCCGTTCCACAAAATACTAGTGCATCACCAACAGACGATGCCAAGGCTAAGCTTAAGAAACTAAAAGACAAGTTTAATAAAGGTATGTTTGCTGAGACCGTTACTGATCCTAAAAACGAAAAAGAGTCTGATTATTTACAGCTTCCATCTATAAGAAATCTTGAGTCGGAAGTGTACAATAAGATCGGATACTTTATCAGACTAAACACGGTAATAGAGCTAGCTAATCGAGGCGTCCTAAAGCCTTATGCTGGAACAGCTCCAAACATTTCTTTAGACTCGTTACCTGAACTTGGATTTATTGATGCCTTTAATGTAAGAACAACGGAGTCGGTATTTAGAGCTCTAGAGATTGAAAGGCAGCTTTCAGAATCAATTCAGAAGAGTAAGAATAATACGCTTAAGTTCTTCCCTACCTTTAAGATATTCTTTATAGAGGAAGATAGTAAGAGATATACAATTCTTGATGACTACTACGCATATAATGCAGTTCAATCAATTGAGATAGTTAAGAGTAAGGGCTCGGCTAGCGTGGTCGCTGTGATACGATTAAACAATCTTACTGGAACTATAACTGATAAGCTATCGTTTCATAGAGAACGATCAGACTTTGCTAGTGCAGAAGACTTCTTAAATGATGACGAAGCATTCTTTGGTACCTTAGATATCAAGCCAGGAACTAAGGTACAGATCAAGCTTGGCTATGCTGCAAACGATAGTGACCTTCCAACTGTATTTACTGGAAGAATTCTAGAGATGAACGTTGGTCCAGTTACTGAGATGATCTGTCAAAGCTTTGGTGCCCAGTTAAATCATAAGGTTCTTAAGGAAAAGTTTGGCTTCTTCTCATCAGAGAAGGAATATGGAGACATCGCTTCTGCGTTACTAGACATGATTCCTGGCCTGGAAAACCTAGGTAAGAAAGAGCTTGTTACATTTGGACTTCTTAGTGGATTTACTGGACGAGATCTAAAGAAAATTAGAACAAGCTTATTTGATAACTTCTTAATGAGTACAGCTCTTGGTAGACTAACGGCTGACCTAAGAGGATGCGATAATCCTAGAGATGAAAATATATACCTTCCATTCAACTTATCGTTATATCCAAAGTGGAAGCCTCGCTTTGACTGGATAGTCTATAATCAATCTGTATGGAATTCGATCCAAGAGCTTTGCTTATATTGTAATAATACTGACGCTGTCATTAAACAGTATAATAACGACCCATTGTCTCAAAGGAATGAACAGAGAGAAACAATAGTTGTTGGAAATAAGTCTGGATACTATAAGTGGACAAATTCTTTGTCTTTAAGTTCTATTGACACAGATGATATAAATGCGAGGATCGAAGAATTCAAACAATTACTTACTAATACAAGTATTAAGAATTCTCAATTTACGAATGAGGGCAAGTCTGGAAACTTGAGTAAGATAAAATCTGCAAGTAATACAATGATAGACTTCGTATACACTAATATTTCGTTTAATATACTTTCAAGAACAGATGTAGTGAGATCTGCCGTTGGAGGTATTCCTGGTGGTCTTGCGGGTGCTGGTGTTCTAGCTATCGCGCGCGCATTAGGGCTTCCTCTTGGAGCTAGTGTAAAGTATGCAAATTTAAAGACAGAGTTTGTACCAATATGGAATTGGCTTAGTGACCCTTTGAATGCCAACATTCTTAAAAAGAAGCTTATTGGCGAACTTGATATATCAATTAGGAATGTAGACAACTTTGCTAGTGAAGCATTTAAAAGACAATTTAAGACTTTCGCCGACCCAATCAGCCTAGCAATTGATGCTCTAGATACTTTTTCTAGTAGCGCATTGGTAAAAGATCCTGTAACTAACAATGTAATAGTTAGTCAAAAAGGCGAAGTATTTCCAAACATAATATTCTTTATTAATGCCATCGAGGGAGTTGAAGGTAAAGCTGAGTTTTGGGACCTAACTCCAGATGAATATTATTCTGTAAGAGGCGCTATAGATAACATTAATCCAGCACTATGCTCTGATCCAAGGTATAAGAAGATTCAGCAGCATCACCTAATATCTGAATCAATTAATCTTATCTCTAACGAGATAGCGTTAAATGCTAACTTCCCGAATAAAATTAATCTCTACTACTTTGACGACCCTCAGTTTATTAGTAGCATAGATGGCGTACAGCCAGACAAATTCAATAAGATCAATATGTGGCCAGTTAGAGCCTTTGGAGATATTAAGGATGAACATATAAGGGAGATGAATATATTCCAAAAGAATATAGACCCTTACTGGTTGGATGTTAAGGAAAGTACAGAAGGATTCTATAAAGGATATAGACGTCTACTAACCAAGGCTATGGATAAGAAAGGTAAGAAGGGAGATAATGCCGTTAAGGATTATAATGCCTACATTGAAAGTATTGGAGATAAGAAATTTGGAACATTTAATATTAATACTCCAGACTGGCGCGCATTCCCATCATATCAGATTGTTGGAGTTAACCTTCTTAAGAAAGAAGTAGCTAAGATGTATAGAGGAGCACTCCAGATTGTTGGAGATACAGAGATTGAGCCTGCTGACATTATTCATATTCAGGATTACATTAATGATATGCATGGCGCAGTTGAAGTAGATGAGATTGTCCATACCTTCACTCCAGACAGAGGATTAATAACTACCATTACTCCAGCACTTATAACCTATGATAGAGATCCTATTCAGCTAGAAGATGTGTCTGTTATTAATAAGATATACGATAGAGCTCAAGCCGCCAATGTAGCTGCTGGATTTAAATTAACAGCTGGATTGCCAGCAGTATTAGGTGGAATAGGAATAGGAATAGCTGGGAATCCTGGAACAGGCCTAGCTGTGAGTGGGGCTGGCATCGGTGCAACTCTTAGTGGCTTAAATCATATATTCGGTAACAGATATCATAGATTCCTATATGATAGTCTAGGTAATATCTTGGGCAGAGACGTAATTAACTTTACAGCTCTACTGTACCACGGCCTACCATTTATGTGTGGGTTTGATGGGGTAGATTATACTAACCTAAAGACGTTAATAACTCATAAAGCAAATGACGTAGATGGAACTATTATTACTCGAATGTCAGTCTATAGCGACGATCTAGCCGCAGCAATTAATACTAACTTTACTCCAGGTAACTTTAGCTTCACTGATGCTATTCTTAATAAGGCTGGAATTCTTAAGTATACTGGTCTTAGCAATGCTAATCAGCTGCAGGACGCGTTCAGCTTTGGAGACAGACTTCAGTTCTGGCACAATATACCATCTCCATTTGGAGACTAAGAAGGAGACACGATGGAACCTATTGAAAATAGTATGGGTGAATGGAAGTTTTATGTACTTGAGCTCGATGCTTCTAACTATTACAATCCCAAGCATCAGATAGCTAGGATTAAATATAAGGGAAAACGAATTGATATGAGAATCAATCCTGGTACAGAAAATCCTAATCCTCAAGACCATCTTGTGCTAGTAATGGCTCCAGAGAAGACTATAGAATACGAAGAAGTTGATACCAATAGATATGATCTTCCACCAGGCATGGCTTCTTCAGATGGAGATGTAGGAAACATACAGCAAGGAGTGTGCTTCTTAATCGATAAAAGACAACGAGTTAACACTACTGCTCCTCAGAATGGCCAAGCAGGCTTTTCCGTATCTTCTACTAATATGTTTGATCCAGAAAACGTAGTAGCAGTAATGGCTCCTAGGATGGTAGATCGAGACTATACTAGTGTAGATCAGCTAGACCAAGATCCAAACTATGGGTCTATAGGCATTTTTATGAACAGAGATGGATGTATCTTGATTAAATCAACGGGATCATCCATTACAATGGGTAAGGAAGGAATTCACATTGGAGGAAGACTATTCTTAGAGTCTTCTGCCAGAGAGACAGGTCCTTTATCAGACAACACAATTTCTGATCTAATAGGATCGACTATTCCAACAGCAGGCGCAGCGTGGCCTAAGCTACCTAACATTGGCCAGATAGCCCAGTATGCAAATGCTGGAATGAAGTTCGTAAAGATTGCAGAAGCAGCTAAGACTGGAATTAAGCTGGCTGGAAGTATTGGAGCTGTAGTATAATGGCAACCGAACCTTACAATAGAATGAAAGATATTCTTCTTGGTTATGACACAGATATTCATTTTGAAAATGATGATCTGATGACAACTACAGGAATAGATTTCATTGAACGCGAGCTTTATAAACTGCTTATTACCTTACCTGGAGAATGGAAAGCTGATCCTACTATAGGGGTTTGCCCAAACAAGTATACAGGAGAACAGAATACAAGGGAGATGGCCAAAGAGATAGAAACGTATATCGAGAATGGAATAAAGCTGACAGTGACTCCTGGAATCCCAAGGGTACGCGTTGTACCAACTGGACAAGAGACGATTATGATTTTTATTGATGTCCAGCTGCCTAGCTTTGAGCAACTTACTGTTCCATTTGAATTTGATTATGTTAATGGAATTAAGCGTCTAATAAAGAGAGATGCAAGAGTTACTCCAATCGTATCTGATAAAACTCAAATTAATAATATAGAGAACCTAAGAAGGCCAAACAAGTACTGGTCTCGTATGAGTTACAACTCTACTAATAATACCTAAGAGGAAACATGCCTACTCGTAGAAACTATGCAGTAATATACCAAGATGGTAGAACAAGAATAGTTAACAACACTCCTGTGAATAATTTTAATCCACAGGGTATAGCTAAGTCATTCTTAGATATTCTTGGTTTAGAGATGGAAAGGCTTTATGATAACGCTGAGTACATATACCGATCTATAGATCCAACTAGAGCAGTTGGTAGAGATCTGGATCGAATTGGATTCTTAGTCGGAGTTCAACGCCAAGGATCTGTCTATGCAGCAGACTTTAGTGAAACCAACTTTAGTTTCTTTATAGATAAAAAAATTACTTGGAGTATTAATCAGCTAATAGATGAGCTCTATTCTAGCTCAGAGAAAGATATATTAGTTCAGAATGGTTATATTTTTCTTAACGCGGATCAGACAGTAGCATACCTAACTATACCAGCGGGCACTACTGTAACCAACTCTGATCAAAGCATAGCATACACGACTGTTAATGATGTTCGATTAACGGGGACAGACAATGCCTTTGTAGCTGTCACTGCAGCAGGTTCAGGACCAACATATAATATTGAATCAAATTCTTTAATTACTCATTCCCTCTATCAGATTCCAGAGCTTCGCAAGCTAGCACGATATATCAGATGTACAAACATATATCCCATTTCCAATGGCAAGTATACTCAGAACGACGAAGAGTATAGGTATAACATTACTACTGCTAAGGCAGCTATTCCAGCTAATGAGCTTTATATTCGCAAAGTAGCAGTAGGAACTCCTGGAGTAAGAGATATCTTATTTGAAAAGAATAAGTATGGATCAGGAACAGTTCACATTATAGTAGACGGAGTATCTCCTCTAGTCTCCAATGGATTAATTTCTATTGTTGGACAAAATGTTCAGACTGCTGCGTCCTATGGAGATAGAATGTATGTTAGTGCTCCAGAATATCTTGGAGTAGAGCTTAACTTTTCTATTAGGACGGCTCCTACAGTAACTGATCCGCTCACCGTCAGAAATCAAGTGAGAAACGCGGTCATTAGCTATATCAATAACTTACCAATTGGAGGCGAAATTATATGGAATAGAATCGTCTCAATTGCTTTGGATATTCCTGACGTAATAGACTTTATACCAAACTATTTTAAGTACGGCAACTATGATTCTCTTAATAAGATTAATAAAGAACAGATAATTCTAAACTTTATTAATCAAAGAGCTAGATACAATGAAAAGTGGTATACAGACTCTGGACTGGTGGTATGTTGTGTTAGTTAAATACTATACTATATCAAAGGAGATTTAATTATGAATTTTTATGTATATAGTATTTTAGATCCAAGAAAACCTGGGGTATATAAGTATGAAGAGTTGGAGTTCGCATATGAACCTATTTATATTGGTAAAGGTAAGAAGAATAGACTAAATGAGCATCTAAAAACAAGAGCACTTAGAAAGAATTCTTTTAAAACTAATAAAATTAAAAATATACTTAAAGAAGGGTTCAAGCCGATTATTATAAAACTAAGAGAAAATTTAGAAGAACAAGAAGCATTAAAACTAGAAAAAGAATATATTTCTAGAATTGGTAGATATCCAAATGGAACTTTGACTAATTTAACTGATGGTGGCGAGGGTGTCTCTGGTTTAAAACATACACAAGAATCAAAAGAAAAGATGTTCAAAACTTGGTTTAAACTAGGACAACAACCTTGGAATTTTGGAAAGACAATGTCAAAAGAACATTGTGAAAAATTGAGTAGGTCTCATCTTGGCCAGGTGATTTCTGAATCGACCAGACTGGCCATTTCTAACGCGCATAAGGGAAAACGTCAATCTTCTGATTGGGTTGAAAAGAAAAGAAATTCGTTATGTAAAAAAAAATATTTAGTAACTTATCCAGATGGAACAATAAAGACGGTGTCAAATTATAATGAATTTTGTAAAAATAATAATCTTTCTGCTGGATCAATGAGTCTGGTTCTTAATGGAAAACGAGACCATTATAAAAATTATAAAATTTGCTGCATTGCCTAAGGATACTTAATGAAGACTAGAAAACCAGTACAAGCAAAGTCTACAGAACCTATCATTAAAGCCATTCTTCCTCAAGAATTCACAATGGTTAATGACAAGACTTCTAATGGATATAAGTTTATTAATCTGTTATATGGAGTTGAAATCGACCAAGCTAGGGAATTCTTACAGGGTATATATGATAATTCGTTTCTTGAGACTATGGATCTATCTGATACAGGCCAGCTATATGAGGTTATGCTTTCTGGTATTCCTTCTAAGGCATATTTAAATGGTTCTGGTATTCCAATTAAGATAACTAACTGGAACGTTAATGGAGGAGATGCTGAATTCTATGATGGTTCTCCTACTCGAGTTATCTTTCAAAACCAAATCTCAATATCTGGTATAGTTCAATCTGGAAATATACTTGGATTAAATTACTTTCGATCTAATATAAGTGGTTATGGTTACTATCTGGTTACTACAAATACTGACGCTCAGGAATATTTAAACCTAAGCGGTTCGGCCTGGAAGATCCTTGTAAATAATACAGGCACTATTGAGAGTAGCTCGGGTTTCTGGCCTGCTGTTGGTACATTTAATTACTCAGAACAAGGAAAGGACGATGTACTCTATCCCTTAGGCTCAGGTTATCTCTCTAGGACATATCCTCTTACCAGAAGAATAAGAGACGACAGTGGAGTGTATTGGAACATAGATCACTATGAACCGTATCTTGGATGGGTTAGAGACGATAATTTTAATGCCGTAGCTGTTAATAACTATGCCAGCGATTACTATTATGATGTTGATGGAAAGAAAATTTGGTATAGGACTGCCTTTAATAATCCTTATGGCTCAGGAAACTATACGGTAGAATATTTGAATCTACGAAATACACCAATCAGCGGTACTCTTAGAATCTATGACTTAGACATACTAGACTTAAGTGGAAATGCTACTGAGATTCCTTCTGCTGGTAAAGACTTATATAAACTTCAGTCAGCAAACATGCTTCTTGGATCTGCTACTGGAGTATTTGATCCTATCTACGTAGGATATGATGCCGAGGTTCCTGAGGGTCGTGGCTTTGGAGACATTGAAGGAGATACTGCAAATTACTATCTTACTACTTCTTGGGATTACCAACGAGAAGGCGGAGAGATATCTGAGGGTACACTACAGTGGATTGAAGGCAGCGGAGATATTACTAATGTTATAAAGATTACAAATCCGTATAGCAGGTATATTGCTGAGTACAATTTTAAGAAGTATAATAAAGCCAAGTATGTGACATCGCTAGACGGAAACAGATACGTCAACTTCGATACAGATACTCCAATCTATTCTATTGATACAATATATAATAACCAGGAAGAACTCGATTTTGAGTTTACACGAGATTTAGTCAGGACAACTGAACGATCAAAGTACATAACTTTTGATGGTTGGAAGATTAGACCTAATAGTAGAATATCAAAGATTGATTTTAATATTCCTGTTCAGGTTTCTACAGGGCCACTTAGTACCTTTGTAGCAGTACAAGCAATGAAGTCTAAGGTGGGATACGGAGGACTAGTTCCAGATATTGTTACTACAAGAAACTATGTTCTTAACTGTGAATTTGATAAACCTGTAGCTCTAGGAACTGTTACAGAAGAAGATCATTCTGGTAGCGGAAACTTATTGACCTGGGTTAATTCAGGTACTAATGAGATATATAGAATTCCTATAGATACATATTATGGCAAGAGAATAAAATATCTTAGTGGATCTGGATATTATAACTTAGACTCACAGGAATTCCTACAAGATAATACTTTCTTTAGATTCAGATTTAGGGCATATACTCCTCAGGATATGACTCTAATGGAGCTTACTGAGGCAGCCAACGATAACTATATTAAAGTTCAAGTAGCCTCAGATGGTCTGATATCTATAATCTCTAATGGAGTAGAGCAATACTATAGCTTTGATAAGATTACATTTGGTAATCAGTTCCATGATTTATTAATACGATACTATCCTGATCCAAATTGGACTGATAATCCTGTATTTGAACTCTATAAAAGAGGAGATCTAGGGTACGACAAGCCAAGAGTCTTTATTAGAGAGACTGAGTCTGGCGTCATTAGCACTACTGCGCTACATGTTTATCAAAACTGTAGCATAGATGCAGATCTATTCCAAATCTATTACGAGACAAACTATGCCAACGCTATACAAAACAGTTAAACAGAACGGTAGTGGAGACTATACCGACTTTGTCACAGGAGTTGCTGACATACTAGCAAGCGGTCTTGCTGCCACTGGCTACTATACTGACTATGTTCTTGAAGTAGATAACGGAGAATACTCTGGATACTTTACTGCTGAAGTTCCTTATTCTGGCCACTTACATATTATTGGAAGTGGCACTTGGTGGGTTCCTTCTCAGGTATCATATGTATCTGGCTACTTTGGTTTAAGTAGCTCAAATGTTGAGATAGAAGGACTATGTATTAGAGCTACAGATACTTCGAGCGTATTTAATATCTATAGTGGTGCTGCTTTATCTTTAACTAATACAGAGTTTCTTGAGACGCGCAATGGAATCGAGAACTCAGGTAGTCTATTCTTAGATAACGTTTCGGCCATCGGATATGGAATTACAAGTGGAGCTTGCTTTATTCTGGATTATGGATACAGCTCTCTATCAAACTCAAGGATAGATAGCTTTGTTAGTGGTATCTATACTTCTGACTCTAACATTTCTAATACTGTCTTTGTAGATAACTCCAAGCATATTATTGGGTATAGTGGAATTATCTCTATTTCTGCTTCATTAATATATAACGGCGGATCAGGAATTGTGTTTGAGTGTACTCCAACAGGAGAGCTATTTATAACTGATACAACAATTAAATCGTATAAGCCGATTGTTCTTAGTGGAGTTAATCTCTATGTTGGAGAGTCAGTCATGTATTCTTCTACATCTTATTGTATCGATGGCAGCGTTGAAAGTGGAATTATAGAAGATACCTGTTTATATCCAAGTGGAACTACCATAAGCCTTACTCAAACTAATGTAATTAATAGCGATCCTCAATTTAAAAATTCAACATACGGAGACTTCAGACTTAAATATAAGCAGACTATAGGATCCGATTGTGTAGAGCTGAACGATCTTGGTTTATATTCAGGTGTTACTCTCTATACTGAACAAGCTCAGTTCTCAGTTAAAGACGCTAAAGGTAATGCATTTAATAATTTCCTTGGCTTTGTATATAAACAAGGAAACAGTTTAGTTCTAAGCGATTATATGAAGGAAGTTGAGTTTGCTAATGCTAAAGAAGGGTATAAGGATCTAACTTATACTGTACAAATGATGGCTAACTTTACTGCTTCTGGGGTGGAAACTTTTCCAGCATTTAACAAGATATCTTCCCCATTTGCCTATGACTGGGACTACAAGATCTTTCAAACGCCTGAGATTACTTCTAGGCATAGATACATAATTCCAAGAACTGTAGTAGATATTCCTAATACTATTAGTCCATTTATCTCTAGCCTCCAGACAGTACAGTTTTCTGCAATGACTAAGCAAGCTTATTCTCCTGTTCAGTTTCATGACTATAGAGGAGTAGGTTATGATTACGATCTTAATTCCCCAGGCACAAGCATTGTATGGATGATTGAGGGATTGAATCAGAGACTAATAAAGGTTAATGCATTTACAGGAGAATTTCTTGAAGAGTATCCTCTATTTGTTCCCGACCTTTCTGGTCATCATCTCATTAAGCCTTCTGGTTTAATTTATGCGGGAGTGTATCAAGATCGACATAAATTTATCTTAGAGACTAATCCAACTATTGAGATTCTTGGGGACAACGAAGATGGAAGATTTCCATGGATAGCTACAGATGTTGATGCTCAAAAAGATGCTAGAGGAGTAGTAGCATATAAGAATCATCTGTACGTAACAGTAACCGAGTATCATCCCCAACCAATATACGATAGAACTACTGTGCCTATATATGAAGGGTCAATAGGTAAAATTTTAAGGTATGATAATAACAATACCTTTGAGCACTTCATTGCAAACTATACTACAAGTCAGATCGGTCCTTCTGGATTTCTACTTGCCTCTGGCAATTTTTATCCTACCGATCTAACAATATACGAAGATGGAGACCTAGTGGTAGCAGATTGGAATAACCAAGAAGCACTATTTAAATATAGATTTGCATATGACTATGCCATAATGCAGTCAACTTATGATTCCGAGACTGCAATTATTCTTCGTGAGAATTACGATAATGTGGAATTATAAGGAGTTACAATGTCTATATATCCAAATGGAATAGCGTCAACTGGAGTATACAATATATTTCAGGGAACTAATTTTTCTCCCAACGATGTTGTACGAGCTATTAGAGATAACTATAGTCCAGTTAATAGAACAACTATGTTAAACTCTCTTGGTTACCAAATAGGGCTTATACAAAACTTTGTTAATTCAAGTTATCTTGGAAGACCAGATGTTCCTGTTCAAAATGGCTACTTTGCTAGTGGTTGGGCTTCAGGGGTGTTTGCAGCAGTTAGTGGAACCTTTGGCTCATATAATTATATTTATTCAGCTCTCTATCCAGAATATGCAAAGAGCGCAAGAGCTAGCTTTTATGATATATCTCATTTTATCATGACTCCAGATGAGATTAGCTTTTCGAAGCAGAGTGCTGCGGTTGGGCTTCATCTAGGTTCACTTAGTTATAGCGGCTTGTATCTTGAAAATATTAATGGAATGAAAACATATATAATGAATGGTAGCGGTACGTATGGCTCTCCATCTCAGGCAGTTTGGAAAGTTACAGGAACAGATAGTCTTTTTATTGGAAACGACTCTTCTGCAGGTTACTCTGGAGGTTTTACTCTTTGGGGAAAAAATATTGATCTTTATAGTACTAATGGTATATATTTACAAGGTCCGAGTGCATCAAATAGACTATCTTTTTGTGGAAATACATTAGTAATTAGTGGTGGAACTAATGTCAGTAACGTAAGATTTTTTAATAATATACTACCTACAACAGATGGCGAAAGAGAACTTGGGGATTCTGGTTACTATTGGAAAGATCTTTATGTTACTCAAATGCATTCTAGTTTTGTTGGAGTAGGTACAAGTACTTTTGTAACAAAAGTGGGTGGAGTATGTGGAGCAGTTAGTGATACCTTTTCTTCAGAAGTATATAATGCTGGAGGAATTTTACAATCTGCTGTTGGTCTTTATCCAAATAAAGTTTATTTAAGATCTACGAGCTATTCGGGTTATTTATTTATTAATTCTGGTGGACAATTAGAATTTAATAGAATCGGCACAGGTGGTCAGGTTCTTACGAGTTTTTAAGGAATAACTAATGCCTAAACCAGTAAAACGACAACGTTGGTCTAATATAGACGTCTTTGGATTACTCAATGGAATATCTACTTGGGATCCTCAATATAGAACTCTTCTATATATTAGAAATCCTATTGAGTCTACTCTTGATATGCGAGCTAGGATATTTAGGAGTCATAATAATCCTGCAGATCTAACTAAACAAGGATTACTCAATGGCATAAGTAATGAGTTCGGGTTTGATCCTTATAATGTAAAGCCAACTTCCGTCTTTCAACTTACTAATTTTCCGTTTCCTTCTGGAGAGATTGATGTTCAAGATATCTGGGTGGAGTACAGAGATGTAAATAGTACTGGAGACTGGAATAGTCTTTATCCTCAAGTTTGGGGTCAAACATATCTGGAGAATAAAGAAAATAAAAAGGGATTCATTGTCTGGCAGAATGAAAAGTATGTTAATATATCTGGAGTTAAGAATTTTACCTACTCTAATATATTAGAGATAATGGAAGATCTTCCAGATAATCAAGAGCTTAGGATATCGTATTGGACAAATGGACTAGACGAGAACAATACTCTTGTCCTTAATAAGTTTTCTGATGTAGATAATTTAGAAGATAACTACGCAAGATATTACGTCTATAGAAAGCCTGCAGAGATAGATGTAACTAGTGGAATAACCGTATACACACTTAATGATATTCCTACTGGTCTGTATTATCGATACTATGATACATCAGACGTTCCAGTAGAGCAACTTTACACAATTAAGGAACATATCAATTCTAAGTATAAGCACACATGGGGAACAATGGGAGACGCAACTGTTATCTGGGATGTGCATAAGCAATACGGTAGCGGAAATATACCCCATTTCTTTGATGCAGCTGCTCCACAAAATGAATTATACTGCCAGGTCTTTGCTAAAGAAAGCGGATATTATTATTCTGGATTTATTGGTGGCATAGAAGATGTGTCTCAAGCTCTGTATTTTGATCAGATAGTTGAGAGCGGAGAAACGTACAACTGGTACTTTACTTTATATCCTGGTAAATTTTATATTGATGGTACTCCATTCTATATGTTTGAGAATCCAGGAATCTCTAGTCTAACCTTTGTAGGAGGGCAAGCAGATATACCATCTGGACTACAAAGAGGTGCGCACGTAATACTTGCTAAGAGTGGATATTTCGAGGCTCCTTGTACGGTTGGAGACGAATATGTAAGCGGATACATATTCGAAGATCACACCTATCCTGTTGGCGAAGGTGGCGAGAGCGTTTGGTCATATATCTATAGACGCAAAGGTTTTGTACCATCTGGAGTAGGTTACGATTTTGAGCTCTTGCTTGGTGAATACAATATTGACTTTCAGAATGGTAAAATAAATGCTAACCTTCTAGATGCAGACGCAACTATTATCTGGGAAAACTCATTAACCCCAAGTGGAAGACTGATTGAATACGATATTAATCCATTGAATAATAGTCTATTTAGTCAGCAGAAATTCTTTTTATACCTAGCCACTAAGGAGAACTAATGTCAGTATATGTAAATATTAATAATAGCGTTACCAATCAAACTGGATATGATGCCCTATACGGTTCTGGTACATGGCTAACTAAAGATGGCTCTTCTACTAAACCATATGTAATGGTAGATTATACTGGCGTTTTAA
>Ga0172366_10000879_pt1 | contig 22808 bp, 19 predicted proteins | sample LakKivSesite69cm_FD_114533 | JGI IMG/M metagenome (GOLD analysis project Ga0172366, IMG submission 114533) | Sediment microbial communities from Lake Kivu, Rwanda - Sediment site 69cm | ecosystem: Environmental > Aquatic > Freshwater > Lake > Sediment | place: Rwanda: Western Province, Lake...
ACCCTAGTTACAAAACTAAAAGCATAACTGATAACAGTGGGCCCGGGGTGATTTGAACACCCGACCAACAGGTTATGAGCCTGGCGCTCTAACCTAGCTGAGCTACGGGCCCCCAAAGTTTTCTATGTTCAGTTAATATGCTATTTGTAAATTAATTTAAACGTTTTCTGCTGTGGTGCGGTTGGAAAACTTGTTTCATTTTGAATGAATGTAATGATACAAGTATTCTTGCGCATAGCCAGCGTATCTCCCAAAATATCTTCGCCCAAACAAATTCATTTGTTCATACTCTGATTTGATTGGCGATTTTTTTCTCAAAATTTTCTCAATGAATTCCTTTGGAAAATGGTTTGAGTAATATTTGAGGATGGCACGTTTTATCCAAACATCTACTGGAAAGGCTTCGAGTTTTTCCAAAGAGAAAAGTAAAACGCAATCTGCAACTTTCAAGCCTACTCCAGAAAAATTCTGCAATTCCTCTTTTGCTTTTTTATAGGATATTAGCTTTAAATGTTCAAAATTAAACGTATTCTCATAAACTACTCTTGCTGTCTCGGACACGTATTTTGCTCTATAACCCAAGCCGCATTCTTCTAACTCGTTGTTATTCGCTTTTGCAAGCCTTTTTGCTGTTGGAAACATGTAAAAACCGTAACCGTCGTAACAGATTTTTTCTCCAAACTTTTTGGAAAGATTATACAGCATTTGGCTTATTGCTGAAATGTTCTTGTAGGTTGCACAGATGTATGAGATTAGGCATTCCCAAGGGTCTTGACGAAGAATTCTCAAACCTTTAAAGGCTTCAATAGCTTGCATGATATGCTTATCTTTTCTAATTTGAGAGAAAATTCCCAATAAATCGTCGTTTAAGCCAAAATAATTTCTAACAAATCTTGCGTCTGTATTCTCAAATTCCAACACATTGCTAATTTGGCGAATTTTTAAAACATGTTCCCCTGCAACTCCGTACCACCACTCGCCTTGTTTGTCCCATCTAAAAGCTTGCCCACAACAGAGAGTAAACCTCAAATCAAATGGAACTGAAGCATTCAATCGAATCTTCATCTAAATCACTGTTTATTGACATTTTATACATGTATGAGCTAGCCATGTTGACGCTTGAATACTATAATTCTCCGTATATTTCCATTTTTAATCTCTCAAAAAAGTTTTCCATAAACTGTAATCTCTCTTCTGACATGGCCTTTGCTTTTTTGGTGTAGAGCCTTTCTGGGATACGCTTGAGTTTCAATTCGTATTCTATGTTTGGAGTGTGTTTTGAAATATCTTTTAAGCCGCCTTCAAGTTTTTCTCCAAAAACGTTGTCCCTCAAATATTTTTCGATTGGAATGTTTGAGTATATTTTCTGGTTATAATGCCCTGCCATCATGAATGCTCTGGCGACGCCTACAGCTCCCAAAGCGTCAAGTTTGTCTGCGTCAAAAAGAATCTTTGCCTCTATAGTTCTAGGCTTGCGGTTTCGTCTGTATCGATGAACTATTATGCAATGTTTTATCTGTTCTATTTTGTCTCTTGAATAATCAAGCGTTTTAAGCACTTTTTCAGCCATTTCAGCTCCAAGAGTAGCGTGTTCAATTTTGCCTGTTTTATCTTGAAACTCTTTAAAGCGTGCAATGTCATGTAACAAAGCAGCTGCCTTCAGAATTTTCAGGTCTACATTAGATTCGTGTTTTGCTAAGTGTAAACAAAGGTTGTAAACCCTTTCAATATGTTCTATATCATGATGCGAACTAGAGAGCTCATTTTTCACAATTTCCTTTATTTTCTGGAGTCTATTGTCCATAATAATCGATTCAAACAAAACTGTCAAAGTATTTTAAGTTTCGTCTATGAATTTTTCTGGTTTAGGAATTTCTGGCGGTAAGCCTCGCCTTCTGCGAATCTGTTCAATCACTTCAGAAGCAACGTTTTCCGGGTTTTTCTCCCATTTGGCGAAGGTACACTGCCAGAAGGCATGGCCAGAAGTTGCAGAACGCATCTCAGCGGATAAGTCAAAGGTTTCTGCTACTGGAATGCAACCAACAATCACCGTTAATGCACCTCTATGTTCAGTGGTCAATATTTTCCCGCGTCTGCGAGTCAAGATGTTTGAACATGAGCCGAACCATTGGTTTGGAACAGACACACTAATCTTATAGAATGGTTCGAGCAACACAGGTTTAGCTGTTAAGGTTGAGCCTAAAATTGCACGGCTTATGGCTCGCATAATTTGTGGCGGTTCTTTCTGTTTCGGCTCTTTGTAAATTTGAGCATCCAATAGCTCGACTTTCACTCCTCTTAGAGGTTCTTCGCACAGAGGCCCTGTTCTGCATGCCCAATGAAACCCTGAAATTATGCTGTCTTTCACTTCATAGAGATTTCGAACGCTCTTCGTCAGATCGATGAGCATATTTCTGTGCTCATCCAATGCCCAAACATTTTTTGCTTCTTCTATTGGATATTTTGCCTCTTCCAGCAACTTGTTCTCGATTTGTTTTTGTCCTATCTCCTCCACAAGCTCACTGTTCTCCATCAATTCTACAACTTTGCTTTCTAGCGGCTTAACTTGCACCCAGAAACTGTTATGCTTGTTTGGACTTTTTGTCATAACAACTTTGCCTTGTCTCAAAACGCTTTCTCTGTAGGCCACGATGGGACTGGATGCTGCAAGTTCTATTCCACCACTGTACTGCGTCAAAAACTTCGTTGCAATCTCCAGATGAAGCTCACCCATCCCGCTTAGCAAGTACTGTCCTGTCTCCTTGTCTATGGTAGCGACTAGGTTTGGATCTTCTACAGACAGCCTATACATAGCTTCCACTAACCTTGGCAAATCTTTGGGGTCCTTGGGGTCCACTGCTATCTTTATGACAGGCTCTGAAAGGTATTTTATGCGTTCAAAGGGAACCATGGCATCTTTGTGCTTAATGTCAACGAGGGTTTCGCCTGCACTTGCCAGTTCGAGGCCTACTAAAGCAGTTATGTTGCCTGCGGTGATTCTGTTGACGATCTCTCTGAAGGCGCCCATGTACAAGGTGACTTGCTTCACAGTGCACTCTTTTCCTACGCCAACTAAGTAGATTTTGTCTCCATCTTTTATTGAGCCTGAAAAGAGTCTTCCAGTTGTGACGAGACCTGCCGCAATGTCGATTTGAACATTAGTTATGCACATTACTGTTGGTCCATTATCATCGCAGTTCAGCATTGCTTGACCTATTTCCGATTCTGTTTCTCCTTTCCAAATTTTTGGTAGCCGATACCTCTGAGCTTCAATTGGGTTTGGCGTGTTTTTGACTGCCATGTTAAGTATTGCGTTATGAAGGGGAAGCAGTTGAGGGAGATTTTGGTGTTTGCCCTTGGCATAGACATCTACAACATCGTTGAATTTTGTTCCCTTTTTTTGAGCCATGTTTAGGGTGAAACCCCACCTATGAAGAGCTGAACCAAAAGCAACCGTTTCTTTCGCTGGATCAACTTTCCATTTATCTTTAAACTCAGTTTCTCCATAAATTTCAATCAGGTTATTGAAGTCACGGATTATGCGAATAAACTTGTTCTGAATCTCATCTGAATTAAGCCTTAACTCCGTAATTAAACGATCCACTTTGTTTATGAAAAGGACTGGCTTTACTCTTTCTTCTAGAGCTTGGCGAGTAACAGTCTCAGTTTGAACCATAACCTCTTCTATTGCATCAACAACTACCACGGCGCCGTCTATGGCACGTAAAGCTCTCGTCACTTTACCTGTGAAGTCTACATGACCTGGCATGTCGATTAGGTTTATTAGGTAAGGATGGCCACTCGCTTCGTGCAATAGCGATATGTTCGCCGTTTTTATAGTGATTCCGCGCTTTTGTTCTTCTTCCAGATAATCCAAGGCTCGGGCTTGTCCTGCTATTTGCGGCGATAGCAATCCGGCTTCAGCTAGAAGCGAATCTGTCATTGTTGTTTTTCCGTGGTCTATATGGGCGATTATGCCTATGTTGCGTACGTTTTCTTTTTTCCCCATTAGTTTCAGGATTTCAGTCGTTTGCTTAAATCTTGGCATGCTAAATCTATCACCAGTCAACCCTGCAATGGATTTGCGGTTATCAAATCTTGATTTTGGTTCATAAATGTATTCTCCAGTGGAAAAATAACGAAGTTTAAGAGAAGAAGAAGTAGCGAAGAAGCATGCTTATTTGAACAGAGAAAATAGTAGTCGAAAAGAAGATGGTTATTTTGCGTTTTTAGTTACTTTGCGTTTAATTGCTGTGAAACCTATCGCCAAGATTACAGTTATGGCTAAGTAGGTTGTTAAAGCATTTAGTGTTGTGTAGCCTTTTATCGAGAAGCTGTAGCCTCCAACCGGAATAGCTAATACAGTTATGAAGGCAGTTTCAGACTGCGTTGTGTTACCCCAATAGTCTGTGACTTTAAGATACACGTAATAGATTCCACTTGTGGTTGATGTGAAAATCCAGCTACTTGATTTTGCCCCTTCAACAAGGCGATCATTCAGATACCATTGGTATTTGAAGTAGTATGGGGGTTTACCACCAGTGACTGTTGCGTTAAATGTCAAATACTCTTCTAAACGAATTGACGCTGAAAGCGGGCTTATGGCTGCTGAAAGTGGTTGGATGAGTAAGAAAATGGCTCTTAGTGTGTGATTCGCATACACTCGGAATGTGTAAGGCATGCTTGAACCTACGTTAGCGCCATCGAGTTCCCAATAGTAAAAAATGTAACCGCTGTCTGGCACAGCGTATATTACAGCAGTGTCTCCAGACAAGTAAAGGTGTATGCCTGGGTCTGGAATCGCGGTTCCACCAGTCGTCGTTGCTGTCGTCAATTCGTAAATTGTTCGGACTTGGTACACGTAATACTTTCCTGAGTTGTTTTTGACAGCCATGTTCTCAGCGTTGTCGTACGCAGCGATTTTGAATTTTACCAATGTTCCGTTCGGCTGAGCTGATATTGTGGCTTCGTAGAGATTCGTAGAAGCGTTATAGTGCATGGTTCGGTTTTCCCAAGTAGTCCCGTTATTTGCTGTGTAACACACCTCGACTTTTTTTACTCCAGTCAAGGCATCAGTTACATCCACTGTGATTGTCACTTCTTCAGCTGGTTGAACAATGCCGCTTGGTGTACGTAACGGAACTCCTATCACAGGGCTGATAGTATCCAGCTTGATTTCCTGCAAAAACTTATGCGGAAACTCTTCGTTGCCTGCCCAATCTGCACTCCAATATTCTAAGGTATTATTGGCACTCGAGGTTGCGATGTAAGGTTGTCCATTTAGACTCAATATTTTTGTCGGGCCATTATTAATCTTGTAGTAGGTTTCCATAACAATGCCAACGTCATCATTGGCCGTTAAATTGATTTTGAAACTGTGATTGTGCCACAATCCATCATAATCATCAATTGTGGTCGGTGGAGACGTGTCTAGAGATGAGGAAACTTCCATGATATCTTGGCCAATTCCTCCAATTCTATCCTCATATTCATACCAATAATCATACATTGGAATTGGAGGAACGAATCCAGACACTACGCCTCCAGCTTCTACAGATATCGCATAACCTCCAAGGCTTTGCGCTTGCACAGTCCACGTTACATTAATCGCCTCTCCAGCTTCCAGATAACCTGTGCCCACAGTTTTCTTGCTCGTCTCACCCAAAACCAAAGTCAACCCTGAGGGGAGCGAAATAGTAGCATTTGTGAATGAAGCTGGATATTGTTTTAAGAAAGGAGGAGCCCACGGATAGGTGATGGTTGCTGTGACATCGAAAATGTCTCCTGGCAAAACGTTCTTGGGACTGGAAACTTCAACATTCCAAGGGCTAACAAGCAAACCCCAATGACCAGAGTAATCCCAATCAATATTGAAGTCTTTATATGTCATGGTGTACATCGAGCCATAATAGGAGTCTTGAAAAATAATATGAGAACTATCGAATCCCACAACAACTCGAAAGTGCCAATTGGTTAAGACTATTATAGGATAACCCGCGAGTATGAGAGACTTGAGATCATCTATTGTCATCCCACTACATTCAAGGGCAGCATAACCCAATTTACGGGCAGTGTAACCTGTAAAGTTTAACGGTGACTCTTTACCAATCGAAGTGCTCATATTGCTAAAGTGAGCAGCCCTTATCATGTCAATAGTGTAAGTTCCGTCCGGAGATGTTCTTGCCACGTCAGCTATCTGAATTTGAGGTATGTCTGCACCATAAAAATCAAAAAGCATCTCAAGCGCGGCAGGTCCACAGTAATAATATGTTTCTTGACTATGATATGGCACAGAGATACAAGCCACTGATGGTCGTGCTTGAACTTGCGCGTTTACAATGCCTACTGGAATGTCATGTATGGTGTTTGTGACTTCCCACAGCGGGTCTGTGCTATTCTTGCCGAAATCGCTTGTAACAATGGATATGTCCGTAATGTCTACCATGCCATCATCATTGAAGTCTGCTGTCTGGTTATAACCGCCTCCTTCCCAACACTCATAGGCAAAAGTGACATCTTCAGCATCAACGGTTCCGTTACAGTTCACATCTGACCATCTTGGATAGGTGGTTGTGTCAGTCAAGTTTTGGCTTCTCAACGACACGTCTATAAGTCTTAGCGAACTGGTTCCCGCTTTAACTGCCTTAAAAGTTACAATCAACAACTTCATGTCAGCCGCTGAAACTGGAGCAGACCACCCTCTCAATGCACTTTCCAAGGCAGGTTTGGATGTGTTCCCAACTACACCATCTATTGTTGGGCCACTACGCTTGCTTGTTCCCGCGGCTGTTTGAAATTCACCCCACATGCAGGATGCGTATTCCAGAAAAGCTGGGTTCCACTGTATGCCTGCTTGCCATGCCCAGAGGTTTTGAACGCGAGAAGTCATAATGCTGACGCTGAACACTTGACCCACTTCTGTAGTGATGGTTGATGGGTACAGATAGACCGTTGATTCGCATACGCTCATACGGGGATATCTGTCTGCATTGTCAGCATCTATAACATAGGGTGCGTCTCCTATGCCATCATTGTCTAAGTCAACTCCTACGTAATCACTCCAGTAGTTCCCCCCAGAAGGGTAGCCATCATCCCAGACGTTCACTGAGCTATAGGTAGAAACCTGTTGCACGTTATTTACAAAGTTATTATGGTGGATAGCGTTATTTGAAGAACTGTCGAAAAGGCAAAGTCCATAATTGTTGTTCAATATGTTGTTTCCAGAAATGATATTATGTGAAGATTGATAAAACTCGAGTCCATACATGGTATTTGCTGTTACATCGTTTCCAACTATGCCGTTGTCTGAAGATTCATAGAGAATGATGCCGACATAGTTTGCTCCTACAGTGTTTGCAGAAATGCGGTTGTTTGAAGACGAAAAGAGTTGCATGCCATCCCAGCTGTTTGCAGATATGTTGTTTCCAGAAACACTGTTATACTTGGAATAGAAGAGATGAATGCCCTTTTGAAGGTTTTCTGTTATTCTGTTTCCAGCTATGTTGTTGTCTGAAGATGAGCCGACAACGATGCCACTGTAGTTGTTTGCTGTTATGTTGTTCCCAGAAATAGTGTTGTTTGACGACGAATAGAGATTGATGGCAGAATCATCGTTTGCTGTTATGTTGTTTCCAGAAATAGTGCTGTTTGAGGAGGAATAGAGACTGATGCCATACCCTTTGTTGTTTGCGATGTTGTTCCCTAAAATAGTGTTACTTGAACAGTCGCCAAGATAGGCGCCGAGTCCGTTGTACGTTATTATATTGTTTTTAATTGTATTGCTTGAAGACGATTCTGAGAGCCAGATGCCATAAACATCACATGCTGTTATGATATTTTCGGAAATATTGTTACCTGAAGACGCAGAAACATCAATGCCCAAGAAGAAGCGCTTGATTTCTATGTTCCTGATTGTCACATTGCTTCTTTCTTGCAAGTAAATCCCGTCCGACATCACTACTGAACTCTCAGCTCTTTGAACGGTGTAGCCTGCCCCATCCAATATTACATTGTTTCTCTGAATCCAAATTCCATCATAGTCGGTGGTGATGTTGTCAGTCAATGTGTACGTGCTTCCGTTTCGTTGTATTGGCGCCGTTGAGGGAGAAACTGAGCCATCAGCCATAATGCGAACTGCTGCCATCGCAGCTTCAACTGGTTGAATGTTTAACGCTGGGGTTAAAATGCCGCTTAACAACAGTGTGAGAACTATTGCGGAAGCTATTTTTTTCATTCTCTCCTTCTCTCTCTAATACAATTAAGTTCTGTGAGACGCATTTTAATCTTTCCAACCAAAAACACAGAAGAAAGCTCTATCGATTATTAGAGTACGTGAATCATGCCGATGTTTTTATTTCGATGAATGCAGAAAACAGAGTGATTAGAGGATTAAACGTTGAAGAATGCATTAGCGCTGACGATGGAAAAATTGGGCAAAGAACCTTATGCACGCATATTGTGTTATCCTAAACCTAGCGAGACTGAACTTAGAAAACGTCTGAAAGAGCTTCACAAAAAACTGGGGATAGAAGCTGTGGAATTTGGTGGAGAAAAGCAAGCTTTTGGCATACCTGTTTTGGGCAAAGGGTGCGTGGGTATAGTTACAATAGCTTACAGAAACGAAGAAAAGGTGGCTTTGAAAATTCGCAGAGTAGATGCTAACCGCGCTGAAATGCAAAGAGAAGCGAAGATGCTTAGAAGGGCAAATTCGGCGGGTGTTGGACCGAAACTTTTGGATGTAAGTAAGAATTTTCTTTTGATGCAATTCATCAACGGTTATTTGCTTCCTGAATGGTTAGATAAGCGCAGAGGAAAAGCGTCACTGCGGAAGGTGTTGCGTGAAGTTTTGGAGCAGTGCTGGAGGTTGGACAGGGCTGGTTTAGATCATGGAGAATTAAGTCATGCCCCAAAACACATGATCATCGATAAGAGCGACAAGCCTTTTATAGTTGATTTTGAAACAGCCAGCCTAGACAGAAAACCGTCAAATGTTACTTCAATTTGCCAGTTTCTTTTTATCAGTGGCGTTGTTGCCGAAAAAGTGGCTGAAAAACTTGGCGAAAAAGACAAGAAGGCAATTATTGAGGTTTTAAGACTTTACAAAGGGAATAGAAAACGTGAGAATTTTGAAACTGTTTTGGAGGCATGTGGTCTTTAAGCAACGTAGCCTAATGCTGAGTTTGTATTTTGTTTGTTTCTATCTATTTTCTCGATTCCTAGCTCCTTAACAAGCTGGGAAAGGTCGAGCCAAGTCTCAACTTGAAGTTGCCTTGCAACTCTCCTCTTTTCATAAAGCAATGGAACACGGTCAACAAACACCCAGCCAAAAACCTCAGCCAACTCCCTTCTCCCCAAGATAAACGCTCTTATTTTTCTTTATAACCATGTATGTAAAAAAGCGATAGAATAAAATTCTAGACGATTCCTCTGAAACTGTGTGCTTGATTGATTTCAGTAAGCTCGCTTAAGAATGTTTTAACGGCTAAGTGTAAAAAAACATTTAAAACAACCGAATGTCTAGATTCCCTATCTATAATGGTGACCTATATGACTGTAAGAAGAGAAGAAATGCAGGAAATAGTCAAAAGGTACAAGGAACCCATCGGATTGAATTTGGGTTCACATTCGGCTCTGGATGCTTGGCAGGGGCAACGCAACTACGGCGTAAGAAGTATAATTTACACTACGCCCGGTAGAGCGCGGATTTACCTTCAAAATCCTATGGTAGGCAAACCAGACGAGGTTGTTGAGGATTTGCCTGGTCTTGTGAGGCGTGATTTGCATGTTGTGAACGACCCTACGGACATTAAGAAGAATGGTGATTGGCGAAGTGTCATAGTGATTTTGGACAAGTATTCTGACATTGTGAAATATGTTGATGAGCTTGTTGATTTGGAGTGTTTACAGATTACTAACCGTGCATTTGCAGTTTACGTCGGCGGAGATGAGCATTGCAGCGTAATCGAGAATGATTATGCTGTGCCGATTTTGGGTTCGCGAACGTTGTTGAAGATTGAGAACAGAGGAGAAATCGAAAAAGACTATTACTGGTTTGCGGAAAAAGCTGGCATTCCAACGCCTAATGCTTACACGTACGAGGTGCATGAAGACGGTATACGCTTCAAAGAGCCAATAGACGAACCTATGATTTTGAAGGCAGAACACGCGCATAGGGCTTTTGAAAGAGAGTTCATTTTTGCTGCTGATTCGCAGAACTTGGAAGAGAAAGTTGCGCGTGAGGTTAAGGCTGGAAACTTGAGCAAAGAAGCGTTAGAGAATGGGCGTGTGGAGCAGATCGTGCTTGGTCCGCATGCGAATTTTAACTTCTTCTTCTCGCCTTTAGACGCAAAAAGTGATTGGGGCGATGTTGAGAAGTGGTTTTCGAAGCTTTATAATGTGAGCCTAGAAGAAGCAAGAATTTGTTTGGCGAATCAGTTCCTCTCAATTGATGAACGCAGAGAAACAATCCTTGATGGTTTGAAAAGGCTTCCAACAGATGTGCAGAACAAGATTAAGAAGGTTCCATCGTTTGAGGTTACTGCGCACGGCATCTTGAGCCTTAGAGAGTCTTTGTTGAAAGATTTGCATCGATATGCTGACCGTTTCTTGCTTGCATGTGGAGAATATGCTTCGCCTGGAATTGTTGGTGCTTGGTGTTTGCAGACTTTGATTACTTGGGACCGTGTTAGCAAGTATGAGCTGAAGCCTACTGTTAAGCTGGACTTTACGGCTGGAGCGGAAGCGAAGAAGGCAACGGATTATGGTTTGTATGATATTCATGGCGAGCGTGACCCGTACATGCATATTCCGGTGACGCAGGACGTTGCATTGAGGCATGGTGGTGGAACGAATGTGCATATGGGTTTGGGTTCACAGTATGCGAATGCGAAGTACATGAAGCGACTGAGCACAGGCGACCGCATAGCAATGGAAATCAAAAGAGCACTCAAAACAAAACAACTGCACGAACTAGTAACATAAACAAAACACTTCAACACGTTGTCAATAACAGTTGCAATTGGCACATTACTATTTGCAGTTAAAGTGGCAAGGCTAAAGGCGAAAACAAATTAAACCTTAAAGGCAAGTTAATACTAAAATTCATGAGGCTTTGGTCTGTTAGAATTCAAAACGGTAAAGGTTGAAGTGCCTGAAAACTGCAACGTAATTTTAGGTATGGCACATTTCATCAAAACCATCGAAGACCTTTACGAGGCTTTGGTTAACGCCGTTCCAAACATAAAGTTTGGCATCGGCTTCTGTGAAAGCTCTGGACCATGCCTTGTAAGACATGAGGGAAATGATGACGAGTTGAGGCGGTTAGCAGCGGAAAAAGCCTTTGAAATCGCTTGTGGTCACAGTTTCATAATTTTCTTAAAGAATGCCTATCCAATAAATGTTTTAGACAAAATTAAGAAAGCGCCCGAAGTTTGCACAGTTTATGCTGCCACTTCAAACCCCTTAGAGGTTATAATCGCGGAAACGAAGCAAGGTAAGGGAATAGTAGGTGTTATCGACGGATTAAAGAGCAAAGGCATAGAAACCGAAGAAAACATAAAAGCTAGAAAAGAATTTTTGCGGAAAATAGGCTATAAACTTGGATAAATAAACATTGCATGTATTATAAAAGATAAACAGTGCAGGGTGCAATTGACTTTGATTTTATGTTTCATCTGTGCGCCATTAATTTTTGCGGTGGTTCAAAAGAAATCTTTTCTTCAATTCTTTCGGTGGCATAAGCAACAAGCTGTTTAAATTGTCTTTCTGTTAGAACATTGTGTGCTCTTGACAAAATTTCAAGGCACACTTCTTTAAAAACGAGATTGGCGCAGCCCATTTTTGCGTCATCGATTAATTCTTTGCAAGCTTTAAGGATTTGTTCGTTCAAGGTAATTCCACCCTGCAATCAAATACCTTAAGTGTAAAGCATTAAAACTCTTATGAATCTATAAACAGAATTCAAAATTAACATTGCGTTTTTGGGTAAATGAACAAAAACTATTTAGTATGGGTTTATATTCAAAAAGTGGAGGTTTTCCTAAAAAGCAAAGAAAGTATGGGTGTGACAGAAAAGAAAACTTGAAGAGATGCTAGATTATGGATGGTAATAGTGAACTGCATTTTATTGGAATCGTGGAAAAAGGTGGAGAACAAGAGGCAAAAGTACGCGTTTTCCCTGAATTCTGCCCTGGGCTCAAAGGCATAGAGAACTTTTCCCATTTGATTATTCTCTATTGGATGCATTTACGGGACAACAAAGAGGAAAGGTCGACCTTGCTGGTTTTTCCGAAACGGCACGCGATGAATGTGGAAACTGGCGTTTTCGCTTGTAGAAGCCCATCTCGCCCAAACCCAATAGGTTTATGTATAGTAGAGCTATTGAAAATTGAAGACTGCACTTTAACTGTTAAGAATTTTGATGCTTTGGAAGGTTCGCCAATAATTGACATTAAACCTTACATTTCACGGGCGGATTCCATTCCAAACGCACGAGTTCCAGAATGGGCTCTACAAGGACCCAAAACATGAAGAAACGAAAGCTGACCTGATTATTTACTTAAGATTAATATGTGTTAATGAATCATAAAAAAGCGGCGAATAAGATGGTTGTTTCAATAAAATGGTTGGCCCACGCAGGTTTTCAGATTAAGGCAAATGGAAGAATCATCTACGTCGACTTGGAGAAACATGGCAAAGCGACTGAGAAGGCAGATTTGATATTGGTGACGCATTCGCATACTGACCACTGTGATCCAGATCAGATAAAAAATGTTCAGAAGAACGACACTGTGATTATTGCTCCGAAGGACTGTGCTTCGATGATTGGTCGAAGTGTTAAGACGCTTAGGCCTGGAGAAGAGACAAGTGTTGACGACATAAGGGTTAAGGCTGTTGAGGCCTACAATTATAGGCGTTTTAGGTCTCCGGGAAACCCATATCATCCTAAGGGGTTTGGAGTTGGTTACTTGATAACGGCAGAAGGCAAGACGATTTATCATGCTGGAGACACGGACTTTATCCCTGAAATGCGAAAGCTTGACCCCGTAGATGTGGTTTTGCTTCCCAGTGGAGGCACTTACACAATGGACAATGCGGAGGCTGCTGAAGCTGCAATAGCAATTAACCCTAAAATTGTTATACCAATGCATCGTTGGGACACAAACCCTGAAGAGTTCAAAAAGAAAGTGGAAACCAGCTCAAACGTCAAAGTTGTGATATTGCAAGAAGGCAGAGAGTATAAAGTGGCTTAGAATGTACTTCTGCCATTATTCATCCACAAGCCCCCAGATTCGAGTGCTGAGGGTGGGGCTCCCACCCAATTTTACCGGTAAAAATATGCTTGCAGTATGTTTGGGCGAGAGTTCGACACTCTCCCAAGCTCCCAACAACCTCTAGTCAGGACGGTGTTCAAACTCTCGGCTACGAAGTGATGAAAATAGTGCAAATCATGTTCTTACAGCAAAGGTTGTTTTATGCGAAATATTTTTAAATGCATATCGGATAACCTACAACTTGTGAATTATGAGAATGGTGGATTTGGGTATGCGCAATTTGAGGCATAATCGGTTCTGTAGACAATCCGCGTTTGCAGTAATTGTTTTGCTTTCAATAGCCATTGCTTGGACCGTTGTTTTGCAGAATCCATTAGAATGTCAGGCGCAAGCTTCGTTCTCTAGCCTTCCGCCAATGACTTTGACAATTGTTGGAGAAAATGGAACACAAGTTGTTCTTCATGAGACTGAAATCGGAAACTTGCCAAGCTACAGAGCTTATGGAGGGTTTAAGAATGTTCTCGGCAACATCAAAGGACTAGGCTACTATACTGGAGTGCGATTTACTACACTTTGTGGTCTAATTGGGGGCATGCATGTGGGCGATACGCTTAGAGTTTCGGCTTCTGATAACTATACAAAAGACTTCACCTACTCCGAGGTAGTACTCGGCGATTTTGTGACTTATGATCCCAGTACAGGCGTGCAAGTACCACACTATCAACCGTTGGTGCCGATTATGGCTTATCACTACAAAGATTTGAACATTAGTGAAGATAATGGAGGACCATTGAGGGTTGCCATAGTGGGTTCAGAAGGGCTTGTGACTAACTCAACCTACTGGGTGAAGTGGTTGATTAAGATGGAGATACTTGCTGGGTCAGTTGGTGGTCTAGTGGTGCCAACAGATAAAGTGGCGATTCTTGCTTACTTCGGGGTTTATGTGGCCGCGGTGTTCCTAGCGACGATTTTCATTGTGGCTCGAAGCAAGTGCTTTCGCAAGAAACAACAATAATATGGAATGGCGCATGTAAGATGAACAGATATAAATGGTTTGTCGTAAAAATGCTCTCACATGCTTCAATTGTGCTTAATGCATGCGTGGAGATTGTTTGAATGCGTGGAGGTTGTTTGAATGAGAGTGGATCTTAGGCTCTCGATTCTATCACTCGTTTTCTCATCTCTGGCGATCACTTTTTTGGTTTTTCAGTCTTTATGGTTTGCAGAGGCGAAGACAAGTTGTATTGAACTTCCTCCAATAAGTTTGACTATTGTTGGTGCTAACGGAGTTCAAGTTGTCTTGAATGAGACTGGCGTTGTGGCGTTGCTTTCTTACAGGGGCTGCGGAGGTTTCAAGAATACACTTGGTATTGTGAAGAATTTGGGTAACTACACTGGTGTTTCATTGAATACGCTTTGCGGTTTGGTGGGCGGCTTGACCAATACGTGCGTCGTGAACGTTAGCGCCAGTGATTATTCAAGTATTTTCACGTTTGACGAAGTGGTAAATGGCAACTTTACAACTTATAACTCCAATGGCGAAGAAGTGCCTAATAGTCAACCCTTGGTGCCTATAGTAGCATATTATTTCAATGATTTGAACATTAGTGAAGATAATGGAGGACCATTGAGACTAGCAATTGTGGGTCCTGAGGGTTTGGTGACGAATTCGACGCGTTGGGTTAAGTGGGTTGTGAAAGTAGAGGCTATTGACGAGACAGTACCAGAGTTTCCTTCACCTATGGTCTTGTTTTTGCTTTTATTTGCGACTTCGGCAGTTGCATTTAGCTTCAAAGCCCTTAGAAGAAGGCATCTGAGTGCAAAAAGGTTTTGCAGACTGATTGGAGAATGTGGGCAATGATGGATCAAAAGCCTGTTGTGACTTTGCGAATTTCTAAGAGGATTTTGGCAGCTGGAATCATTGTTATTGTACTCGTGGCTGCAATATTGATTTTTTGGCAGGTGTATCCGATTCTGAATCCTCGTTCAAATTATGTTCCTGTTAAACTCCAACCTATGAATTTAACACTTATCGATCGGAATGGAGCTAGCTTAACTCTCAATGAAACAGCTATCGCAAAGCTTGAATCCTTTACATCGCAAGGAGGCTTCAAGAATAGTTATGGTACTCTAGGTGGCATCGCGAATTATACTGGTGTTCGCTTGATTGATTTGTGCAATTTGGTCGGCGGCATAAACAGTACGTGCAGCCTGCGAGTCACTGGTGGCGATAGGTATTCTATAGTTTACACTTATGATCAGGTTATGGGAAATAATCTTGTTACTTTTAATCCCGCAACAGGAGATGAAACTAATCATACTCAACCATTGACCCTAATTCTTGCTTACTATAAAGATGGCTTGAATCTGACCTCAGGTGGCTATGATCCCACCGGACCATTGCGTTTAGTAATCGTGGGCTCTGAGGGGGTCTTAACCGATGGCTATTTGTGGATCAAAAACGTTGTAAAGATTGAAATTCACCCCGCAATCGAAGACTGGACGCTTATTCTTAATGGCCCGTATTCTGACAACATGACGCGATCATCTTTTGAATCAGGTTTGAATTGCAAAACCGCGAATCACGTAGCCAACTGGACTGACAGTCACTACCATGTATGGAGTGGAATGCCCTTATGGTATTTGATTGGCTGGATCGACGACAAGGGTGATAACAACAGGATGGAGTTCAACGACACCCTGGCCGAACAAGGTTATACGGTGAGAGTCATAAATGGAAACGGTGATTGCATCAATTTAACTAGCCTCAGAGTGATGCACAACTCGAACATCATCGTCGCAAATAGTCTTGACGGTGCTCCACTCCCAGAAACCTATTGGCCTCTGAAACTTGTTGGATCAGGGCTCTCAGACGACGAAATGATATGTAATATCGTGGAAATTCAGATAATCTTCTCTGGGAGCTGAGAACTCGTTGAGAAAGCAGTATCTGGCTTTTTCAGCATTAGTATTGATTATCATTGTTTCCACCGTAATTTTCTTTTTCTACATTGTTGAGCCAAGTGAGAAGAGAACCATCAAAGTGCTTTGTGCCGCAAGCTTAATGTTTCCGTTAGGAAAAGTTGAAAAGGCATTCGAGAAAGCACACCCAGACATCAATGTTGAAATCGAAGGACATGGAAGTATCCAAGTCATAAGACAGGTCACCGAATTAGGCAAAGAGGCGGATTTGCTTATGGTTGCTGACTATTCTTTGATCCCACTTATGATGTACAACTCCTCAGAGTCTGGAAGCAATCAAAGCTTCGCCGATTGGTACATCAGGTTTGCAAGCAACAGGATCGTCTTAGCTTACACCAGTTCAAGCAAGTATGCAAGCGAGGTGAATGTGACTAACTGGTTTTCAGTCCTAATGAAGGTTGGAGTGGTTTTCGGTTTTCCAAACCCGATGATTGACGCACTTGGTTATCGCGCTTTGATGGTGATTCAGCTTGCAGAAAACTACTATGAGAATAACAGCATTTTCTATAATTTAGTCACGAGGAATTTTGATCCTCCAATAAGCACCATCACTTCTGATGATAATTACACGATTTTCGTGCCTGAAGTACTGCAACCGAAAGCAAATGTACTTATCAGAGCCAGCGGCATCCAATTAATTCCGTTGTTGGAAACAGGAAGCATAGACTATTGTTTCCTCTACTTGAGTAACGCTAAGCAGTATGGTTTTCAATATGTCGAGTTTCCAAGTGAATTCAATCTAGGCAACCCAAAGTTTGAAATTTCATACGAACATGTAACCGTTAGATTTGAACTTCAAAGATTTGCAACTATAGGGCTAGACAGAATTGGGAAAACAATCTACTATGGGTTCACAATCCCGAACAATGCCGTTCAAAAAGATCTAGCTATTGAATTTGCAAAATTCCTACTTGGTGAAGAAGGGCGAGACATTTTTGAGTCTGCGTCGCATCCTGTTCTTCTTCCATCCTACACTGACAACATGCAAAGTATTCCATCAAAACTGCAGAGCTTTGTAGTGCAGGAACCGTAGTATAACAGTATTATATAAGGTGGATTTAAGGAAATAATGAAGGCGCTATAAAGATGAATTGGATCAGGCAGAAGTCACCCTTCATTCTTACTTCAACCATTCTCGGAGTGTTAATGGTTCTTTTCTTAGTCATTCCAATCCTCGGATCGATTGGCAACTCGCTCTCAGGTCTTCCAACAACGTTCACCGATACACGCACACTAAACGCCATTTTCACCAGTTTCTACTGTGCTTTTCTTGCAACAGCGTTCGTCTTCATTCTAGGCGTGCCATTTGCCTACATGCTTGTAAGATACGACTTCCACGGAAAACGCTTTCTAGATTCACTCATTGATCTGCCAATTTTAATTCCCCATAATGCTGCAGGTCTGGCGCTGCTTTCAGTTCTTGCACCCACCTCGCTTATTGGCGGAGCTTTCAGATTGTTCGGCGTTGAGTTTGTTGACACTGTTTTCGGGATTGTAGCAGCTATGGCCTTTGTCAGCGCTCCCTTCTTGATTAGGAGCGCACAAGAGGCGTTTGGATCCGTCAGTTTTACAATGGAGAAAACTGCCAGAAGCTTGGGCGCATCCAATTTCCAAGTCTTTAGGCATGTGACATTTCCTCTTGCTTTTAGAGGAATTGTTACAGGGTGCCTGCTATCGTGGGCTCGGGCTGTAAGCGAGTTTGGAGCTGTGGTAATCCTCGCATATTTCCCTAAAACGGCTCCCGTGTACTTATACGATGTCTTTGAGGGTCTAGGAGGAGATGGCGGCTTGAAGACTGCGCTGCCAATAAGCACTTTGCTAATCATTCTTGCTATTGTGATTCTGTTTGGGTTCAAACTTGCAACTTCAGAAACCACAAGACTCGTACAATGATTTGCAGAGGTTAAACATTTGGCACTAAAGATAGATCATGTGTCAAAAAAGTTGGGCACTTTCAGTCTGAAAGATGTTAGCCTTGAAGTTGCTGAGGGCGAGTATTTCGTGCTTCTGGGACCAACGGGAGTCGGCAAAACGGTTCTTCTTGAAGTGGTTATGGGTTTTCACAGTCCAGACAACGGCAGGGTTCTTCTGAATGACCGAGACATTACGGACGTAGAAGTTGACAAGCGTGGAATTGTCTACATTCCGCAGAATTGTCCACTGTTCCCTCACATGAACGTTTTTGAGAATGTCGAGTTTGGCTTGAGGATGCAACGGGTGTCTCCAGCCAGTAGAAAAAAGGCAGTGGAAAAAATGCTTGAAATCATGGGTTTAGAAAAGATGACAGAGGTGATGCCTGCAACGCTTAGCGGTGGAGAAAAACAAAAAGTTGTCCTTGCTAGAGTTCTAGTTACTGAGCCGAAGGTTGTACTGTTAGACGAGCCTCTGACATCCATTGACGCCGAGACAAGTCGCAGCTTACGGAACGAGTTGAAACGGATAAACCACGAGTTCAAAGTTGCTTTTCTACATGTCACTCATGATCAGATAGAGGCTTTCAGTCTAGCGGACAAAATTGCAATAATGATGGAGGGCAAGATCGTGCAAACTGGCGCTCCTAATGAGGTTCTTTCAAATCCTATAGATGAACCTGTGGCACGATTTCTGGGCTATGAAAACGTGTTGCATGTCAGACTTGTAAAGTGTGAAGGGGATATAAGTGAAGTAAGTGTGGCTGGCATTCCGATCAAGCTGAAAGGTAAACTGGAGAGTAATGCAGCTACTATTGCCATTCGTCCTGAAGACCTAGTAATAACGACAGAAGCTCCAACAGTTTCTGATGAATGGAATTCTCTTGAAGGAAAGGTTCAAGAATACACAAATCTTGGGCCCCTTGTGGAAGTAACTATTGACGCAGGCTTAATGCTCAAGATATCTATTGATAAGCGATCCTTTCTTGAATTAAACTTGATCGAAGGAAAACATGTACATGTTTCGTTTAAGGCTGATTCAGTCAGAGTTGTGAGCTTGCGCCAAGTTTGATTCTGATTTTATAGTTTTAACGTTGAGGTAGGTTTTATAAGTGTAGAACGACAAAACGAGGTATAAAATGTCAAGGTGTGCCAAGTTTAGGCCTTCGTTCAAATTCTGGATTGAGCTTGAAGGTAAGCGAGTTCTAGGCAAGGGGGGAGCTGCTATTCTTGAACAGATAAAAAAGGAGGGTTCTATTTCGAAGACTGCTAAAAAGCTCGGCATGTCTTACCGCTATGTGTGGAACTATCTGGATGAGATCAGAAAGATCGTTGGAGAACCTGTTGTTGAGACGTTCAAGGGTGGCAAGAATGGAGGAGGCGGTGCTAGGCTTACCGAATTGGGTGAGTATTTGCTGAGTGAATACAAGCGGATAAATGGTGTTTTGGAAAATTTCGTTTCCAGTGAAGAAGTGGGAGGTGAAACAAGTGAAGATTAGCGCGAGAAATCATCTGAAAGGGAAAGTTACAGCTGTGGAGAAAGAAAAAATCATGGCTCTTGTCAAGATCAAGGTTACCAAGCCTGCGACTATAACGGCGCTCGTGTCGCGTGAGGCTGTTGAAGATTTAAGGATCAAGGTTGGCGACGAAGTTGAAGCTGTTGTTAAGGCTACTGAAGTCATGATTGCCAAGTAGAAAACGCAGTCTTAGACTGCAGTGTTGATAAGGCAACGTTTGTTTGAGTGCCGAAATATTTTTAAATGCATATCGCTTAATCTACTGACACATCAGTGATTTGGAGAAAGGAGATATCAGATTTGAATAAACATAATCGGTCTAATAGGAAGTTTGTGTCTGCAGTAATTGCCCTGTTTTCAATAGTTATGGTTGGAACAGTTGCTTGGCAACCCATCGTGCAGGCTAGTGTTAGTCTTCCGCAGATGACCTTGACTCTTGTTGCTTTGGATAGTACTCAAATGATATTGCATCAGAATGACATTGGAAACCTGACCTCTTACCGAGCGTACGGCGGGATTAGGAAATCTAATGGTCAACTCGCTAACTTAGGTAACTACACAGGTGTGCCGATTAAAACGTTCCTCAACATGGTTGGCGGAATCAGAAACGGCTACAGCGTTAAGATAATAGCGTTTGACAGCACCATACAAACCCTAAGTTACAAAAATCTGAATGGAACGGGACTGAATACCTATAACAATGTAACGGGTGCTCTCGTACAGCACAACCAGACACTAACACCTATGCTTGCGTACTATTGCAATGACAACAATTTGACTTCGGGCGGACCCCTAAGACTTGTAATCGTTGGACCTGAAGGACTGTGCACGGATGGGTCGCTTTGGGTGAAGAATGTTGTGAGGCTTGAAATACATGCGAATCTTCAGCCTATGAGCCTAACGGTCGTCGGGAGCAATGGCACTGAACTCGTATTGAATGAGACTGGAATCAGCGTTTTGCCAGCCTTGAGAGCTGTCGGTGGACGGAAAAAAAGCCCCCCAGGTGGCATTGACACAGCCAGTTTCGGCAACTACACAGGTGTACCGATTAACACGTTCTGTAATTTGGTTGGTGGGCTTCACCTTGGTCAAACTCTTCGAGTTACATCATCAGACACCAAGACGAAGAACTTTACGTATACTCAAGTTAACGGAGACTTTGTAACTTACAATGTGTCAGGCAACCAAGTGCCACACTATCAGCCGCTGACGACGATCCTCGCATACCATTTCAAAGACATGAACTTGAGTTCTTCAGATGGGCCATTAAGATTTGCAATCGTGGGATCAGAGGGATTATACACAGACTCGTCGTACTGGTGGAAACAAGTCGTTAAGCTTGAAATACTCGGAACTGCGCAATATACTCTTGCAGTTGATAGTTCACCCACTGGAGTAAACTTTACCGTAAATGGCACATCTTGTACTACTTCGTGGTCAGGAATCTACAATGATGGTTCTTCAGTCAGCTTAGTTATGCCCGAAATCCATACTGTTGGTGGAGCAAGATATTATTGGAACCACTGGAGCGATGGAAATGCCAGTCGATCAAGAACAGTTACTATAACCGAAGACACCACGCTGACTGCGTACTACACCGGACCATATTACGAATTAACCGTCAATTCTTCACCTATAGCTGGCATACCATTCACTATCAACGGAACCCCACAAACAACACCATACAGCGAATGGTGCCTTGCAGGGTCCCACACGCTTAAAATGCCAGAAGCTCACAACGAATATGTTTGGTCACATTGGCTTGAAGACGGAGCCCTAAATAGAACAAAAACGATTACTCTAACTGGTAGCACTACATGGACTGGCATATTTGTATTCGCTGTTCCGCCGCACGGTCCAACAGCAGAGTTCACAGCAACACCTGAAACGGCAAAGATTGGTGAATCCGTGAAATTCGATGCCTCAAGCTCTCAGTCAGGATGGAACGGCACGCATGAAAGGCCAGTAATCGAATACCGATGGGATTTCGGAGATGGCAACGAAAAAACAACATTCATTCCAACAATTGATCACAGCTTCACCGGTTCTGGAAACTACTACATAACCCTAACAGTGTACGCATCTGGCGCCACACCAGAAACAGGCACGGCAACTCACAAAGTCACAGTAATTTCTGCGCCAGTAGGAGGCTACAGCATCCCCTTAAATAGGCACACCACAGCAAAACCATTAATGTCTTACTTCCTCGTAGTGGCAATTCTGGCATCCATCTTCATCACAGTTAGACGTAGAAAAATGTGTCGAAAGAAAGACTGAAATCAGACCTCAAAAAGAAAAACAAAGACGTACATCCATCTTATCTCAATTCCCTCTTTTCCTTTTTGAAAAACCAATGGGCACCATATATGAAGACTAAAAAGACCCGAAAACCCAAGCGCTCAGCTAAAAGCGCAATAGCTGATCAGGTTAAACTAGTTTTCATCAATAAAGCATTTTACTGGTAAACATGCGTTCAATTCTTGACTCCCGCACACATTGGCACTCAACACCCCAAATTGAGTTTATTTAGCTGAAATAAGCTCAAGTTAAGGCGGAAAGTGAAGTGCGGGGGTGGGACTTGAACCCAATTAGGGCTGGCGATGTCTCCTGCAACACCCTTTTTTCTCTGTTCTCTCCCTTCAGCTACATGATAAACGTTGGAGCAAGTCTTTTATGAACAGATATGATAAAACAGCAGTTAGCTAGCTAACAAACTAAGCCATCAATACACGCCACTAGCTAGCTTGATACCGAGGTATTGGGCATGTTAGAGATTGACAAATTTTTGGCAGCCTCACCAAAGAACCTTGAAGGTCTTTCTTATTATGAAATAATCAGTAAATTGGGGCTGTTATCATTTAACACTCAAGGGAATAAACCAATAGAACTCATCGCCAAATTAGCCCAAATTACAAATTCCAGTACGGTATTAATAGTCGGGTGTGGGGCTGGTGGTACTGCCTTGCACCTGGCAGAAACTACAGGCGCAACGGTGTATGGAATTGACATATCGCCAGAATCGATACGCACCGCTAATGCCCTTGCATCAAAGTCGCTAGCCCACGAAAAACTGCATTTCCAAATAGGGGATGCCCATGCATTATCCTTTCCACCTAATACTTTTGATG
>Ga0172366_10000880_pt1 | contig 22801 bp, 4 predicted proteins | sample LakKivSesite69cm_FD_114533 | JGI IMG/M metagenome (GOLD analysis project Ga0172366, IMG submission 114533) | Sediment microbial communities from Lake Kivu, Rwanda - Sediment site 69cm | ecosystem: Environmental > Aquatic > Freshwater > Lake > Sediment | place: Rwanda: Western Province, Lake Kivu...
TGTAAAACCGTTAACCGTGGATGTTTGAAATGCAACTCTATTTGCATGTGTTGCATTTGAAAAATCACCAAGTATTCGTTGGCTAGTTTGTGAGAACTGTAGATGTCCCTGGTCAGTAATTCTAATTTGCTCTAATCTTACATTTGTAGCATTTTTTGTTGTTTCAAATGTGATGTAGTTACCTTGAGCGGTAGATGTATAGTTTTCATTTGCTATGATTTGAATAGCACCAGAGTTTGGAGAAAACGAACCTCCTGAATGATACCCATTAGCATATAATCCAAAAATTCTATCATTTGCTAAAATTGATGTAGGAGTTGAAGATGTTCCTCTTGCTTTTCTAGATATAATAGCAGCAAAAGCAGCATCAGTACTATATTGTGAAAGAGTAATTCCACCATTATTAGTATTAGACCATTCAGTTCCATTATATTGTAATAACTGTCCAGTCGAAGGAGAAGTAATAACAACATCTGTCAATCCATCTAATGTTGTTGCTCCGGCTCCACCAGTTGCTGTTAGTAATCCGCTTCCGTCAACTGAAAGTCCAGAACCAATCTTGACAACACCTGTTGTCATACTGGTTGCTATTGGGAGCTGTGCATTTTTCCATTCGCCCAAGTGATATGTCAAAACATCTGATGCCATGAGCGGATACGTATTCCCAATTGTGACATCTGATAAACTGTTAAGTGTTGAAGGAATTGAAAGAGTATTCCATGTTGGCAAGCCACTTGAACCATTTGAAGAAAGTACTTGACCTGATGTTCCAGCATTTCCACTTAGTTGAAGTTGGCCAATGATATTCACAGAATAATCAACACCGCTTCCAATACTTATGAATGAAAGATGTGAAACATTTGATTGAGCTAATGAAACTACTGATGATGTAGTACTTGGGGTCAATAAAGTAATCGCGGATGGGACAATAGACTGAATAGTATGAGGTGGGGTTCCACCAAATTTGTTATCATTTGCAATGACATGAGTTCCAAATGTTCCATTGATTGAACCATCTTGTGGATACTTAAGTATCAAACCTGACGAAGCATATGTATCAAAAGTACTTCCTGTGACATACACTGCATTTCCTTTTGCTATAATCCCGTTTAGATTATAATGTCTATCGCCAAATGATGGATTTCCAAAAGTTTTTTGCCATTCAATTGCTAAAGTAGAAGAATTGAACTTCACTAATGATAGTTGGTTGTTTGATGATGGTGTTGTATTACCTTCATACCCTAAGACATAAACATTACCACTTGTGTCTATTGATAGTCCAACAGCATTCACAAATCTTACAAAGAATGCATCATAAAATTGCTGACTTGATTGCACTGCTAATGTAGCTTCATTGTATTTGATGATTGAGTAATCACCCATTGAGCCAGAAGAAGCTGGTTGAGAACCCAATGCATAAATTGAAGTTCCTGACCTTTTTAGTTCAACATATCTTTTACCATTAGCAAGATTGGCCGTGACATTAGATACAAATGTAAAGCTATTTCCAGTGACATTGAATTTGAAGATATTTGCAAAGTTGTCATCTAACGGATTATCAAACAAATCACCACCAACAAACAATTCGTTTCCAGTTGAACTAAGTTCAAGTGCATAAGTTCTAAATCTTTGAAGTTCGTAGAAGTAATCTAATGCTCCAGATGTCATATTGATTTTTGCAATATAACCACGTCCATTAGAGTCTTGATATCCTGATGCAAAGATGCTGTTGTCTGAAGCTCTTACTATGATATCTGAAATTGAACCATAATAAGTATCAAACTTGATTTGCCAAACTATGTTACCTGTACTATCAAGTTTGACTATTGAACTGACTGCATCACTTGTAAGACCTACATAGATTGAATTGTCAGATGTATCTACGACTAATGCTTCTAAGACGGTAGGTGTAGATGTCGGACTTGATTGAGTAGCTTCTCCTTGTAATCCTATTTGCCATAAGATAGTTCCAAGAGTATCATACTTTACAACAAAAGCTTTATTGGTAATAGAAGCACCGCCATTGACATTCTTAGCATATCCGCCAACAACCATATTACCAGCACTATCAGCATCAATTGAAGTAGAATGAAACTCAACATTAGATTGCATGATAGTTCCAGCATCAAATAGAGCATACCAAAACTCAGGAGGAGTACTTTTACCAATCGATGTAATAGAAGATGTTGTCGTAATAAGTGCTTCATTGTTCAAGCGTTGAACAATGTTAGGCACACTATCATTGACGATGATTGAACTGTCATTACTGACTATTCTGTCTAATGTGGCATTTTGCCATTCAGCTCCAGTCCAAAGTAATGATTGGTTTGTCGAAGGAGCTGTTACTGATACGTCTAACAAGTCAGGAAGATATTGAACTCCAGCAGGAATTGAAAGAGTACTATTGACCCATTGAGAACCATTGTACTGAAGCACTTGAGTATTAGCCGGAGATGTCAAAGTGACATCTGATAACTCGTCAAGATTAGTAGCCCCAACAAGGTCAGGAGTATTAGACGCAGTGATGACACGACCTTTTGCATCTACAGTAACTGAGTTGTAAGTACCAGGAGTTACACCTGTGTTGGCAAGAGTTGTTGCGACCGTTCCTGTGCCTGTTCCTGTCACATCTCCAGTCAAAGTGACTGCTGAAGAAGTTGGTTCAATTGTTGCAGCTGTCACACGACCTTTTGCATCTACAGTAACTGAGTTGTAAGTACCTGCAACAACACCGGTATTACTTAACGAAGTGCTTATGATACCACGGCCACTTGCAAGAACATCTCCAGTCAAAGTAGTATCGAAACCATAATCTTCATTTGTAGCTCCAACTAATCGACCTTCTGCATTGACAGTAAAGTTGTTCCAAGTACCAGGAGTAACTCCTGTTGGAGTTAGTGAAGTATTGATGACATTTGAACCGGTTCCGGTTACTACTCCTGTCAGTGTTACCGATGTCAAGTAAGGAGTGTTAGACGCAGACGTTACTCGACCTTTACTATCAACATCAACTGTGTTGTATGTGCCAGGAGTAACTCCTGTGTCACTCAATGTTGTAGCAATAGTTGTAGAGCCGCTACCTGTAACATCTCCTGTCAATGTTGATGAAAGGTCAATGACATCAAAAGTTGCAGATGTGACACGACCTTTTGCATCTACAGTGACACGGTTATAGTTGCCAGGAGTTACTCCAGTGTTACGTAGTTCTAATACGACATCACCAGGATTAGCAAGAGTTCCAAGTCCGTAATTGATACCTAAGAAGTCTGAGCTGAAGTTCAATAGCTTAGTGTTCCAACCCGTAATGTCAAGAGAAGCTCCATTGACAAAATCAACAAGAAGTGGTGCTACGTTCTGAGCGGGAACAAATGAACCGCTAATGACACGACCTTTTGCATCTACAGTAACTGAGTTGTAAGTACCTGCTGTCGTCACTGTTGCAAGTGTGACAGGAATTGAAGTAGAACCACTTCCTGTTGCATCTCCACTAAGTGTGATGACTTCATTAGTCAATAAGTAAGGTTCATTAGCTCCAACGATTGCACGACCTTTTGCATCTACCGTCAACGTGTTATATGTGCCTGCTGTTACACCTGAGTTTGAAAGAGTAGTGTTGATTGCAGATGATGATAACCCTGAACCTGTTACATCGCCGTCTAATGTGATACCTACAACAGTTTGTATCTGACCAATACCACCTCTCCATTGGATATCGACAAAGATTGACGTCTTGTCATAGACATAACCTACTACATACTTATCTTGAAGTGCGGGTTCAGTAAGTGTTAGCTCTCCACCTGCAGTAATGTAAAGAAGTGCATTGACTTGAGCTGGAAGGAAATCCCATTGGTCATTTCGAACAAGTCCATTAGCGATGATATTCCCAACTTGACCAGGGAAGTATTCATTGGTCATGATACCATTGATGACCTCTTCAGGACGATTACTTGATGCAAGTTTGACTTTACCCGGAGTTTCATATGTGACGAAGTAGAAAGCTGGAATGTACTCTATAGCTTCGCCAAAAAGTTGTATTGCTTCAATCTTGAGATTTTCGCCAGATGTATGTGAAGCAATCAGGTTACTTTCTGATGTAAGGAATGTTCCATCACTATCATGAACAGGTTGGGCTGAGTTCCCTAGAATGATGCTACCTGCTTTACATGGAACAGTCATACCAGCTTGAGAACCACGAGGTGACGGGATGACTATCGCGTTATTTGAGTATATCCCGGCAAATAGACGAAGCTTTGGTATCCACTTCATTCCACTCCAAACTTTCATTTGATTGATGTTCGTATCATACCAATGTAAGTCAATTTGCGGAGAAGTCGGTTCATTTGGACCGGTATAAGGTGAAACTGAAGTGAAGCCGCGGGATAATGTTGCATTGAGAAGCGAGATGTCCCAGTAAAGATACTGAGTTTCGCCATGAGCTGACATCGGACCCCAAGCATGTGTTATAGTTCTTGGTTCCGTGACTAAGTAGTTTGCACTAACTCCATGAGCAATAGTAAAGAGAAGACTATCTTCATCACATACTAAGTCAATGAATTCGTCATTAGAACCAGACTTACGTAAGAAGGTTGCAGTGCCAGATGTGTCGATTTGATGACGTATAATGCCATGTCTAAAAGTTAGTTCCATAATGATAAATACCTGTATCAAGTGTGTTGTAATGATACAAGTATTTATCTAAAATATGCTTCTACGAAACACTAATTGTCAATGTATATCGAAGTCTTAGGTTGCGATTTTGAGTTTTTGCAATAGGATGAAAGACAATATGTGTAAGGAGATATGGTTGATTGATATCATCACTTTCTGCGAATAGTCCAAGCTCGTCAAACTCAAATGCATACCCACCCGGTTCATTGATATTGCCCGCTCCATCAGCATCAGTAAGCCATTGACCACTACCCGGTTCATCGGGTGCAATCGTAAAGATGACTTCTACTAAAGAAGTGACATCAGTAGTTGAAGCCATAGCAGTAACTGAATTGCCAACTGCATCTGCATATTCAGAATATGTTTCATTGTAAAGTTCTGCATTTGTTCCTATCGTATTAGGGATATTGAAGTGCAATGCACCAGTGGTATCAACATAGCTACCACCGTTTCCAACTGCTACTTTCCAAATGTGACTTTTGTTCTGATTTGCCAAACCTCTTGCAATAATGTATGCCAGGTTCTCTGGGTGAACAGCATTGCAATCATCTAAAAAGACTTCACCGGTATTGACATCCTCAATGATAACTCGTGAAGCAAACTTTACAGCAGCTCTATCTTGTGTTTGCATAATATGTATAACTCCGTGTAATGAAAGTGTTTGTTCTATTTAGTAAGATACTAATTGAAGTGGTTGAGGTCTATGTATAGTAATTGCTTTATAAGAAGGCTGTCCAAGAACTCCAGATGTTGTATAGTCTAATCCTTCTTGTAGCAAGTATCCTCTATTACCTGGTCCTGGAACTGATGGTGCATTAGTATAAAGCTCAATGACATTGGTTGCATTTTCTAATTGAAGTAATAACTCTGCAACAGGATGCTCAAATAAAGTTTCAGTATAAGTATCATGAAGCTGTAATAAGACATCTAATACCCTAATGTTAGACGGGTCGGGTAAATCTTCTTCATATCCACCTAATAAGTATGGAAGACCAGTATCAAGATTGATTGCAAAATCAACCATGTCATACCCATACATATCGTATCCATGATAAGCAAGTATTTCGTAATCAGACCTTGCATCAAGTGAGAAATCGTCAAATCGAGTTTCATATACGAATTCTGATTGTTCAGTATCGTTGTCATATGGAGTATTAGGATCAGGATCAACATATTCCCATACTTGTTCAGAACTGAACTCAAGTTGCTCATACATCTTCACTCGAACTAAGTCGTTATATTCGTCGGCTTGTTCAACACGAATAGTAAGTTCAGTGTTTAGCTTCAAGTAGTTAGAAGCAAAGTGTGGAGTGACATCGAGTACTTGTCTAAAGACATTATCAACTGGGTCAGCCATCCATGTAATAGTTCCAACTTTGTTATGCTTGACTTCTGATTGATAGGCAACATTAGACAAGAACACATCATAGATGTATGCTCGGTCCGGAATGTTTGGCGATTGCTTATGTGGCTTGTTAGGATACATTCCATCGTTAGCAGTTCCATATCCTGTCTCGTCATAAGGTTCAAACTCAAAGATAGCATCATAAGGTCCATCACCAAGTGGATCGACATTGACTTCATTGAAACTATTGAAGATGACTTGCCCACCTTGGATAAGAGTTGTTGCTGGGCTTGTATAGTTCAGTGGAGTTAGTGTATGTCCATGAACGTCATATCCAAGTCTCAAGATATGCCCGTCATATCCTTTCCCAACATTGTAATCATCCGATGCAACAAGATAAGTAGGTATCAATTCAGAATAGCTTCCAAGTTCTGGATGATTAGTTCTAAGTTCAAGTGTCAAGTTATCTTCACGATAAGTATTGACACGAAGTGTATTGAGAGGTCCTGTCTGATACGGAAGTAATAAGACATCTTGTGAATGACACATCTTGAACTGGTTAGCAACAATGCTGATAGAGAACTCAGTTCCTGTTACCCAAGATGTAGAAGGTTCAATCGTAAAGTTGAACATGTTGCTTCTTTCAGCTCCACGTTCAGCACATTCAGCAAAAACCACTTCATAAGGCTCATCAATGACTGCAGACTGGAGTTGTCCTCTTGAACTTGAATAGACTAAGAACTGGTCATAAGGATCGACAAGCTGACAATCGACAATCTCAGTATGGAACTTTAGGTCTAATCGTTCGTCATCTGCATCAAGTCTTGGAGGTGCATTGAATGTAATGTTCCCTTCAGGGAGTGCTATAGTTCCAGCACCAGTAAGAGCATTTCCAATGAGAGTATTCCCGCGATGAACCTGATACTTTGGTAAGTCGAGTTGGAAGCCTATCTTTCCATTCCAGTAGTATTGACCAACAACTGCAGGTTTAGTGTAGCCAGTGATTGACCCATGTACTAAGTAGTTAGGTCTTTCAGAGAGTATCTCAAAGTGGAATGTATCTCCATCAAGTAGGTCAAGAGCTGCTATACTTCTGTCAGTGTAACCAAGCATATAGTTACGAGGGTCTTCAACCATCTTCGTAATGTCAAAGACTTCTGATGAACTGACAAGTCGAAACCTTACTAGACCATTGTCATACTCATGTCCAAGGAATGCGTTAGGATGTTCTCCTGTTACTGAACCTTCAACATAGAAGCACTTTTCGGAAGCACTAAATGTAAGCTGTATGACTTCTGTGACTGCTTTAGAGTATGCGTGTCCAAGAGGTAACAACTTGAGAGTTTCACGACCTGGATGAAGCTCAGTGATTGTTCCAAAGTAAGGAACATTAGTCAAGCCATTGTCAAACGGGTTGTAGATTGGAGAGCTGTAGTCATCTGTGTCATATCCAAATGCAAAGTATGCAAAGTCTCCAACATGAAGTTGCCTAATGGTTGTTCCGATAGTAATCTCAAATAAGTCATCAGTTCCGTTGTTGATGATAAATGTTGAACCACTTCCGCTATAAGTCTGATGAGTTGCTAAGTCAGTAAGCAGATAAGTACTTGGTAATGATACAAGTTCTATCTTATAACGATGACGTAGGTAATCAAACTGAGGTAATGTAATGTCAAATCCGTTCGGGTCAAGGGGAATAGGAATATCCTTCAATGCTCGAACTTGAACAAGTGGTAACCCAACATATTCATGAACCAACTGGCGATATGATATCGGATTGACTTTGATAAGTGTCCAGATTTCCTCAGGTGCATTTGGATGAATAGTGAAGCCTTCTCTACGTAGTTCAATGTATGCTTCATCCCCAGACCCGCTTACAATGTCAAAAGCAATATGTTCGTTCTCAAACCTATCGCTGACTTGACTAAAGACGATTGGGGTTAAGTCATCATGAACCGGTTCGTCAAGACGAATATGACCTGGTGTGACTGAAGTAAAGCCTGTGCTAAGACCATTGACTAATACTGACGATGGGTCATGAGCAATGTAGAAGTCTTGTTGTTCAATTGTCGGAGTGACAGTGACTGAACCTGTTGTGATAAAGGAGGCATGCCCCAAGAACCCATGAAGATCACTTCTTACTCTAAAAGAGTTATAGCCATAAGCAACATATCCACTTTTAGCAGAAGAAGGGAATGTTAGTGTCATTGACACTGGCGAAATGAATATGTCTGGCGAATAGTCTTGAACATATGAACCTAATCCATCATCAACATAGATTGCAAAGAATGAAAGGTTGGTTCCGCTAAAGTTTCCAGGTATTGCCCAAGTAGTTGCTGGAGTTGATTGAGTAAAGCCAAATGGTAAGTCTGGTAAGAAGACCTTACCAACTTGCGGCATACTAAAGTGGAGTTCAACTGTATTTGCATCAAGAACCTTAGTTTCTACTGGGATAAGATACTCATATGTAGAAGGAGCAATCTCAATTAGTGGTTGAGCAAAGATATTCCACTGGTTATAGTTGTGAGTAATAGTCCAAATAGTAGAAGGAGTATTTTGTTCAAAGACTTGATCAGGAATAGTTTCATAGACAACTACTTTACCAGTATGTGGAGCTCCAAAAGTAATCTGAATTGAATTAGCATCAATTACAACAACAACTTGCATAGCAAGAACTGCTTCATATACTCCAGGAATACCCGTTTCAATGTATGCTTGCCACATAACATTCGTACTATTCAAGTTATGTTGAACAACCCAGACATTTGATGAAGTGTTGAAATCGTGCGTTGAAACGGTATTTCGTTCAATAGTCCATCTATCAAATACCGGAGGTTCATCCTTGAAGTAGATGTTTGATATGTTGATTGGATTGAGCGGGTCTTTTTGAACAAGTAACGAACCTTCCCACGTTTGCTTAGGTAAAGCTTGAACGCTACGATGAGGTTCTTCCCACTTACGAACTGTTGATGATGCTTCATTCAACTGAACTGACAACATTCCCTTACTTACATAGTAGTCAAGTCCTTCTGCTAAACTTTCAGTTCCATTGACAATGACACTTTCAATACCTCTTGATGCTCGTAGTTGATAAGCATTGTCAATCCCGTAGCTTGTTAGAAGATAGTTGGCCTTTCCAAAGTTAGAGATAGTGCTAAGAGTGCTATCATAGTAATGTTGATTAGACTCAAGTGAGTATCTTGGCAAGTTGTATGAAGGTGTCAAAAACCTTCTACGTTGTCCATCATTGAAATATGACTTTTCCCATACTGAACTTAGTTCAATGTCAAGAAACAAGCTATCAGTAACATTGACATTGATACTATCATAAAAGTCGTATTGCTCTATGATTTCGCTAATTTTGCAGTGATAAGGTTTAGTATCAAGAATGTAATCGACTAAACCTTGAACATACTGTGATTTGTTAGAAATAGACATCTGCGTTATTTACGATAGTTTCGGGAGTGACAGTGATAATGCTATGAACTGACAGTCTTGAAGTTTTGAAGATGTCAGTAAACTCATAGTTGTTAGCAAGTGCATCATTCAGCACCTCAAAGAACAATTCGTTGATATGTTGTGGCAAAGCATGTCTCCAGATATAGTCTAAAACTTGACGGGTAGAAGCAGGTGTAACAAACCATGTTGATGATTGAGACATATCCAACCCGTTGATAGTTGCAGTAGTATTTATCCCATTTAGATAAACTGAAGTTTTAGGATTGATAATGCTATTAGTTAGCGAAGCAATGACTAATGAACGTTCAGCTAATACTTGGTCATCTTTAAAACCATAACGAGTTCTTGTTCCATGTCTTTCATCATATAAGACTTTATTCAGAGCTGGAAGTATTTGACCTGCTATGTTTTGTCCTGCTGCTGAGTCTACTAACTTATTCCATAATGTAAGAGGTATCTTCATATCCTGTTGAGGTCTAATGAGTGTCCATTCAGTATGGGTATTCTTCAAGTCAAGGTCTTGAGGATTATCGCGTAAGCTAAAGTCACGAGTAAAACGAAGCTTGTAAGTATTATCCTTATTGACTAACATATTCAAACCACTTACAGTAATTCCACGATACACGTTATCAATAAGTTCTTGGAATGTCAAATAAGTTGATGGCCCTTCACGTAGTAATTGAGCGGATTGTTGAGAACTCAATTGCTTATTACCTACAGGAACAGTCTTATCTTTGACCCAGAAGTAGTAAGTATTGCCCGTAATGTTCCCAGCACTATCTCGTGTCGGTCTTACTACATATTGATAGTCAGACTTATACTGAGTTTGAATGCTTGGGTCGTCAAGTACATCAGGGTCAAATGAAAGCTCTTCAGAAGTTGGTTCATATGCTGCTACAATCCCTACAACTTCATGACCGTTTGGAATGACTTGAGTTGTTGAGACTAATGCATTTGTGATTGAATACAAGCTTTTAGGCTGGCTAATACCATTCACATAAAGACGTAAGGTGTTATCAGCAATCTTATTGCCGCTAAACTGAAGGTCTATTGTTGCATTACTTCCAAACTTACGAACAATCTCCTGCTCAAGCAATACCCAGTCTCCCCAAAGTGGATTGAACTTTTCAACAATCGTCCCATCATTCAGTGTCAATGGTTTCTGTTCATATGCTACAATTTCATCAATCACTGAACGAACTGATGGAACCGTGTCATAGTCACCATACACAGGTGTCCAACTATTATGAGGATACTTCAAGTCAGCATCAAGTGTTTCCTGAGTAGGTACATTATAACCTATCCAGCCGTATTCATCAAGTATCGTAGAAGTGCTACTCTCGAGGCCAACAGACCCAGTAGAAGCATCATACCCAACAACAACCGATGCACCAATCGCACCAAGTTCATCTATGACATCTGATGCTTCTACCCCACTTGATAGATAAGAAGGATGAACTTCTACTTCAATTGACAAGTGACTTCCAGCAAAGTTGAATGTAAAGGTTTCAGTCAAAGGTTGAATTGCTAATGCAGTTGATGTCAAAGTATCAATTGCTAACGAACTGATACGAATGCCATCTTTCATCAGATACAAGTAATAAGTATCATCTAACGTATCAAGTTCCCCGCTTACTGAATAAGCTCCAATTGAAGCAGAAGAACCCTTCACAAAAGTGACATTGCTAAAGACATTGATACCTGATACCGTCAACGAATTGTCATATGATACTGGTAAAGTAATAGGCAAGACATTGTCAAGTATGTTATTAGGAAATGGTATCAAGACTTGAATTGGAGAATACTCTTTGATTTCAAGGTTGAACAATCCAACATCAGGTGACAAAACCTCTTGTAATGCAATACTGATTTCAGCACTTGTCATAGTAGTCACTGCACTAATAGCAATCATTTTAATGCCAAGTTGGATAAAGTCTATCTCATATGCTCCACCTATTTGGCCACTAAAGTCATATAGAGGTTGAGTAACTGAAATACCAGAAGCTCGTTCAATAGCACGTATAAAGTAAGTAGAACCAACTTGAGACCATTCAAAGTCAATGTTACCTATAGCTGCTCCAATGTAGTTCTTGTTATCTGACCAGACAAATTGAATAAGGTCAAAGAAAGTTCCATCTCCGCTACTTACATGCATATCTCCAGAATGATACCCGTTGCTAAGTGTAAAGCGAATTGGCCCAGTAAGAATAGCTTCTCCATAAGGTTTGCCTCCTAAGAACCCGCTAAAGTGCATACCTGGAACTAACCCATATTGAGCAAAACGACCTTTCTCTAAATGTACATATCCGTCACCTACTCCTGTTGAGTTCAATGTCAAACGGGTTGTACCTGCTTGAAACAGTTGAACATCTTGGGTCTCAGGTGGAGTTGGAACATATGACCATGCAATAGGCCTTGCTTCCCAAGTTCTTGTTCTTTTGTACGATTGCTTACGAGCGGCTTTACCTGTCTTCTTATCTTCAAGAGCAACATCTGCTGATAACTGGTCAATAGCAGAACGAGCATCATATTCGCTAGGAGGAATTGACGACTTGACCCATTCATACAAGTTGATTGATGAATACTCTGCCATACTTCCCCAACGTCCAAGACGTTCTTCAAAAGTTGGAAAGATGACTTTGTCGTAATAAGGAACATACTCAAGTAAGGTTTGGTCCCACCATGTTCTACCCACTTCTCTATCACCCCATGACTTTTGTGGGTCATAGTTAGGGTTCTTGACGGTTAGCGTTGAATAGTTGTAGAAAGCAGGGTCTTTCTTAGAGACTACATTGATGACTTCCATTGCAATAGCAGTATGATTGTCAAATGCTGGATGCCAAGTCGTGATGTCTTCAATCAACGCTCTGTCAACATAGTCAAATAGTTTGATTGGTGAGAACTTAGGTTTAGCAGGAACAAGCAATTGGAACTCATATATGCCAGCAGTGTCACATGATACAACTGATTGAGTATGAAAGACAACACTAGCAACTGGTGACGGTTTGCTAATAACCACATAAGCATCAGCTTTAGGTAGCTCGATCATAGTATCAACATTAGTGACTATAAGAGTATGAGTTCTTACTTCCGGTTCAAACTTAAGTGAAGTATTCAAGTCACTCATTGAATACCATCTATTCTCATCAGTTGGTAGGATTGATATGTATGTGGATGGTGCTTCTACTAAACTTGAAGTATCTTCAAAGAAAAGACGAGTATGTTTTAGAGTGCAATCATTTGCCTGAAGTTTTAGCTCAGGATATGTAGGAGTTCTTGCATCTCCATATTCTGCAACTTTGTAAGCCCAAAACTCATCAAGTTTTGCATGTTCAAACTTGATAGAGTTCAAGAATGCATCAATGCTATACTGTGTTCCTTTTGCATTTATCATTGACCTCCAAAAGTTGAACTCTGAACGTTCATTAGTTCTTAGTAAGTCAAAGTATCCTTTCTTACTAAAGCCTAATAATGAAAGAGCATGTTTAGTAGTATCATCGTTATCATACACTCTATTTGTATTGTAATAGTCAGCGACATCATCAATACTTCCGGCTATGTTCTTTTTGAACTCATGTTGCGAATTCAAGAAGAAGCCACCAAATGTAGGTCTAAACTTATGGTTTCTTCTAGCCTTAGCATCAATCAATAGTTTCTCAACTGATACATTCAAGAATGGGTCAAAGAAAAGACCGGATGGAAATGGAGTTGTTGTGATGTAGTTTTCAAATACTATCAAGTGTTCATATTCGTCAAGGGTAATATGGCATCCAAACATTGGAATATCGCCCTTGATTTCGGTATGGTCGTCAAAACGAATAACCGTTGAACCATGAGCTTGAATGATATCTCCGGTTACGTCATAGATAAACTGAGAAGTTAGGATATCATCAAAACGACGTTGAACAAATGATGCTGGCAGTCCAGTTGGGGTCATGAGCCAAAACTTCTCTAAGAATGGATTGACCGAAAAACCTTTACCTGGAGAAGTCCCTTTATACACATTGTCAATGAAACGTTCTATTTCAAATTGCCAATTCTCAAGACGTCCTGATATTGGGTCTTGAGCTGGATTATCACCCTGTCCAAAAGCAAAGCCTTGGTCTTCAACATACATTGCATAAGCATGTAAGAAATTGACTACGTTTTGAATACCCGTTATAATGATAGGTAAATTGATTGAAACTATTCCCGTAATATCTAAATAGTTTCTCCATTCATCAGTTGAATGTTCTTTAGAGAAAGCATTGAAAGTTTCGAATGTTCCATTAGTATCTATAGTATAAGTATCTATTTGTGGATGACGAGAGAAATAGTTCTCTAATCTAAACTTCCAATTAGAACCTTGATTAGTTCCTGGTTTATAGATATCAGTTCCGTTACTATCCTTTCCTAACCAAACTTTATCTAAACCAATTTCAAGTACCTGAACACGAATTGCTTGAAGCCATAAGTTCTTGGCTAAAGAACTCTTATTCATGAATAGACGATATGAAGTATTAGGAATGTTTCTATATGCATCATTTGAAAGACGAAGATTTCCTTCTTCAATCAAAGTTCCTGAACGATAAGCTAATTGAGTTTTCCACTTTCTAAACAACTGAACATTTTTAGAGACTGACGAGTCCATTGCATTATATGCTAAGAACTGAGTGTAAAGTTGGTTCAAGCCCTTATATGTCACATGAGTTGCAGGGATAAAGTTTGAAGTTCCTGGGCCACCATTAGTTAGGGTTATCTCAAACTTGTCACCAATGATAAGAGGTCTTCCATGTTCCTTTACTTCATAGTCAAATGCAATATCTGCTCCGTTAGTAAAAGAAGTTCCTTTATGTAAAAGAACAACTGCTTCATCCTCAGTTGCAAGAATAAGTTGCTCATCAAGTTGTTGATACACTACTTCAAGAGTAAAGCTTCTTGGACCTCCAACTAAAATGTTGCTAAATGAAATCTCCGGAGATATAGAAGTTTCTGATAACGATTGATGAACGGGTTCTCCGTGTAACGAAAAGTCATAATGCGAAAGAAACTTTCCTCCTGTCATTCTGTCAAGAATAAGCTCATTAGAAGTAAAAGTTTGAAAACCCCAATTAGTTTCAAGAAACTTTACAGGATTGATTTTGTAACTCGAACGTGCTTGAGAATATGCAAAGGCAATTGAGTGTCTCCAAATAAGTTCAACTGGGCCTTCATCGCCAAACATATATGCATCACGAACACCTAAAGGTTCTGTTGTCAATAGAGCTTGATTACTTGCAACTAATGATTGAGAAACATAAGGTGGCAAAAAAGTATCAGTGTATGGATTGACACATAGTTTGATACCCGGATATAATGCTTGAATGTCTGTCCATAATGTTGATTTCCATAAACGACTTTGTGAAATACCAAAAGCATCAACTCCCACTGTTGTCGGAACTGACGTTACTAACCAGAAAGAATTAGCATAAAGCCCCTTTTCAACAATGAAGTAATCATACAAGCTAATAGCAGAAGAAACATCATATCCAACAACACGAGATAATGTCAAGCCATTCCAACCATAAAGACCATTTTCAGCTGGATTTGTTTGACCTGTTAGAAGTACTGTATCACCGTTTGCCAAGTCTATAGTCGAAATAGTAAGAGGTGGAACTATGCTCAATAGGTCAATGTTTGAAGTTGAGACGATAGTTACATTCTGTTTGAATGTGCCTTGGGCCAACAAGGAAAGTGGATAATCCGACTCATATTGCCATTTACCAGGAATAACTGAAGGCTGAAGTGCAACTGCATCATCATATGTGTCAAGACCTGCAAAGAACCTCCATGGAGTAAGGTCAGGTCTGCTAAAATCGATTGGATGATGAGATAATGCTTGATTGAAATAAGCAGCATATAGTTTATGCCACCTTGCATAAGAACCTGATAATCCAACTGAAGTAAAGTCAGCAAGATGATAGTTCCATGTAAATGAGTCATTGATGTTATAGACTGAACCTAATGGGTCATACGAGTTTTGAATAGCAAACTTAGCAAGTTCGTATTGCAAATTGTAAGGGTCTTGATAAGCTGGGTTACTTATATCCCATCTAAGAGTATTAGTTGAAGAACCTAATGTTGATGCATCATACAACTTTTGTTCTGCTTTTAGAACAAGTGCATTGATAGTTGATGTAATGTCAATAGGTACCCAGTTCAATAGAGCTAACGATGCACTATCCCAGACTAAAGTTGTTGCATTGTAAAGTCGAAGCTCGTTAGCAACACGGTTATACCATGACTTACCATTAGGGTTCAATAATCCTGATACATCAGGAGCAACTTCTCCTTCGTAATCAACTGAAAGATACTTAAGTTCTGTTCCATTATACCACAACTGACCTCTATAAGATTGGGTTGGAGTTGTTACTGATACCGTTCCTCGTGTAATAGTTCCATCATAACGTAATACTTCAGCTAATGCAAGATTATGAGTAAGTGATGTATCTCCGGAGAATACTGGAGACTGATGTCCATCATGATGAATAGTCACAAAGGTATCAAGTTCAAGGTCATATACCTGGACGGGTTGAACTGCATTCATCATTCCCATCATTGGTAAAGTAATTGGCCAATAAGCTATCGGAGAAGTTGTTGAACCAAATGCTCCAATAGCTGAACCTTTCAATGCATAATCCGCTTCATACATACTGAATATGTTATCAAGACTTCCATCTGCAGAAGAACCTAATGCTTCAGGTAAAGAAGTCAAGATGTAATCAGTGATAGAGTTTAGAGCATTACCATATTGGAGTTCTGCAAAGTCCAGCAATGAAAGTACAGTCAAATCCTGTTGGTTCAATAGCGAGAAGAATAGGTTATGAGCTCCATTGAGTGATTTGATTTTGCCGCCAAAGCCAGGGTTAGCATTCTCCATAAGTAGTCGATAGTTGTTAGACCCAAATGAACTTCCATGAAACTCTGGTTGATTGCTTATGATGTTTGTGAAATGATTGACCAAGTCTCCGTATAGGACTTCAGTTCGGTTTTCAAGTTCAGGGTTCATCATAAGTTGTGGGGGAGTAAGCCAGCATCCTGGATGATTGACATCATTGTAAATTGTTCCAGTTTTTGGCAAACCATCAATATCAACAATAGCATAACGAGGTTCTTCAAAAGAAGAAACAACTCTAAATGACATGTTATCAGCTAATGTTCCAGTAAAGACAGTTGGAAGTGGAGGTGCATCAAGATTGAATGTAATGAAGTCACTTACATATGTTGAACCCACGGTTGCATCAGACGATAACTTTCCTGCTTTTGAACCTCTTACCTCAAAAGTTGTTGGTGTCTTAACAGTAAGTGTCCAAGTTTCGTTATTTGTATAGCTAGAAGCTTCAATACCAGAGATAATGATGAATACGTCTGCTCCGCTATATGTTCCGCTGTCCTTAGTTCGTAAGAAGAACGAGATGTCCCCAGATGAACTTGTGTATGGTATTCCGGCAACTGCATCAGGAGTTTGAACTCCGGCTCTTGAACCTGTTACGGTAAATGTCACCCCATCACTTTGTGGCACTAATGTCCATGTTTGACTGTCAAGAGCTGGATTGATTTCAACACTTGTCAAGTTTCCTGTCCCACTTCTGTCGATAATAGCTTCATTGACATATGGTTCAACATTAAGTTCTGTTGAACGCCAAATTGTTCTGATAACTCCGTTCTGTTTGAATGCAAGCATTCTTTCGTCTGTTGGGCTTTTGAGACCTTGGGCAAAATAGAAGTTTCCTGTCTTATCTGCTTTTACACGACGTTGAAGAACACTATCAAACTCTTCGTTAGGGTCTTCAACATAGTAAAAGATTGATGATGTCCATGGAGCTTTAGTTCCATCAAGTGGCCAATATAAGTTGAACAACGGAACTTGATTGAACCTTGATTTGAACTGAAGTGGCACTCTTTCTAACTGTGCATCATACTCAATGATAGGTCGAGTTGCACGTTGAACATTTCCACTTGCATTTAGTCCAAACATATACAAGTCTTTAGCATGAACCCAATAGTTAGAAGTCTGCCAGTCTGAAAGAGGTTCAAGGTTACTATCTTCAGTATATGTTTCTGCGTCTAGAGACTTGAACATTTTCCCGCTATTCACTGTTCCACTTTTGACATATACTTCAATTCCATTATCAGAATAACTTCCAACTGTATCATAAGAACGTAACCAATCGCCAGCTGAAACTAAGTAGATGCCATTCTCAGACGATACAACTTGGTCTTTTACCAGAACTCTCATTCCTTCAGTAAGAGTTGTCCCGTCAATTGAAGTAAAAGGTAAAGTACCTCTAGTTCCAGAAAGAACTCCGCTTCCACTTCCGGTAAAACTTATTTGAGCAGGAAGTGTTGAAAGATGCTCAACATTGATGACAAAAGTATCTCCAGCTATGAAGGGGTTAGTTCCAACTTCAATGTTGAATGCAAGTGGCTTTAGACCATCATAGACATATGTAGAACCAACAAATGACTTAGTCTCACTTACCATATCAACAGAACCAATAAGAGTAAATGATGTTGGGCCAGTAAATGTAAGTGTCCAAGTTTGGTTTGTCAGTCCTGTTCCGTTAAGTGCTTCAAGTGGGCCGGTTGTAGCAAGTAAGACCGGTAGCTTTTGCTTTTCAGTTAGACCAGGTTTTCCAATGACATAATGTTCTGGTTTTTGTAACGGGTTCCACGATAGTTCTTCATTCGATAATGCTGATTGAACCCAATAGTAACTTGAATAGTTTGCAAACTTGTCAAAGTCAATAGGAGGTGCAAAGTTGAATGCTTTAGATGACATCCATGAATTGACATTAGAAAGGTCAATACCTGATATGCTTGCTTTGTTCAATAAGTCTGCAAAGGATAAGAAGTATTCCTCAGTTCCGACTTTAGTTGTTATCATCGGAACAAACTGATTGAATGCTCGTTCTAAAGATGCAGCACTTACCCAAGGTCTAGTTTCTTTAGCATTTGGAAAATACCTTCCAATTAGACCATACAATTTGACAGCTTCTTCATGTGTCAAGCTCTTATCAAATAGGTCCGATAGTAAAGCTGTATTGACAGGGTTCTTGATACTAGTTGGAAGTAATGACGTTAGACTTCTAAACGGTTTTGAGTAATCAGATGTTGACATATAAGGTTCTTCTTCTCTCTTCGTGTATGAAAGGATTTTTGTGTATTGAACTATTTATGAACTTTGGCAAACTGCAAAAACTGACAGACTATATAATGGAAATCACCCATGTCTAAGCAGTTGATTTTATTACTCGAAAAACTGACAGACTAAGGGTATATATATTATTCAGTTTCTCCCTCTCTCCCTCTCATGTTTTACATTTAGTCTTCACTTTGTAGTTAGCCTTTTTCTAAGTAGTTGATTTATATACAGTTTTTATTATTCATTTGTGTTCTAAGTTATTGATTTTATTACTAGTTTTTGAAATGCTATTTTTCCGTGACTGATTAGACAGCAATTTCTGTGCATTTTAGACAAAAATGGCATACAAGCATAATTCAATACACTTGTATGCCACACATTTTGAATAAGATAAGAAGATTAGCTCAAACCACCTTGACGTAAGACTGATGCATTGAACTCAGCAACTATTTCAATATCACTTAGTTGAGCAGCTGATTGAAGAATTTCATCAAGCCCAGAACTTACAGTAAATAATGAACCAAAAGAATTCACTGAATAAATCGGAACAAGAACCACTGATGCAATTTCTGTGGGTAATCGTTGATGAATAAGTGAGAACAATTCAGTTGCATAAAATGTTTCACCAAAGTCCCAGTTTTCAATACCGAAGTATGAGTTGATAACCGAAAGAACCTCTATCTTTAACTTTTCATCTGATAAACTTGCAGATGATGATTTTACTAGTTTGAACTTAGCACGAAATTGAGGTTCAGCTAAAGCACCAAACAACAACTTGATTTTACCAGGATGTAAGACCACAGTATCTGATAACATTTTGTTATCAAGTAAGTCTGCAAATTGATTACGTAATTCAAGTGGAGTTGGTGGTATTGGTAGAACTGCAGTTCTACCTTGAACATAATTGCTAATAGAGTTGTAATAACCTTGAGTAAGAACATAAGTATCATGAATGTTTGATACTGAGGGGTCTATCAAGTTTTCATACGGAGTAAAATGTTGCCACATGAAATCAAGAGTTGTTCTTTTCAATGTTCTTCCGTAATACACACCACCAATTTTTGCGTTACTTGTAAAACTTCCTGGTGCAAAATAAGTAGCTACATCAAATGACACATTACTTGCTGCTATCTCTGTTCCAGGAACTTTGATACCTGAACTGTCAAGTTGAAAGTATTCGTAATAGTTACTTTCATTAGAAGCAGCTTCAGAAAATTCCGCAAATTGTAGAATGCTATCAGGTAAGGTATTCCCAGAAGTATCAATGTTCAACATATCAGATGGGATGACTTCAAGAGCATGGAAATTGACAGTTCCATTACTATCAACAATTGGTCCAACTACATCATAGTTTTCATTATGTCCAAGAGGTCTTCCGTCAGGTTTCAAATTTGAGCGTAAAACCCGAATAGTATCATATACTCGATTTTTTGTCTGGGAGTCAATAATTTGAACACCTGAATTATACCAAAACTTAGTATTAGCACTTGATACTTGTAATTTGAGTTCACGGAAATTGACAGTAAAACTTGTTGGCAATTGCGTTATTGGATTGAGTGTTGCTTTTACCCATATTAGCCATGAGTTAGGATTTCTTACACCTGGCGAAGTATAAAGCGTTGGGTCATAAGGTAAAGTATTAGGATTGACCGTATTTGCAGAAGTAAGGTCAATTCCGTCAATGATTTCCCAACGTCCAAGTAAATTCATTGATGATACATTACTTGATGCTAATGTAAATGAATAAGGCCCAGTTCCAACATCTGTTATCAAGTCAAGCGAATATGAGATTTTTAGTGCATCTCCTGGCATTAGAGCATATGATGCAGTCGATAACTGAGATAACGAAAAGTCAATAACATCCGAAGTAAATGGAAGATTGACTTCACCTGTTCCAATGTATCCACGAAGATTTGAACTAACATGAAGCAATGAACTATTTGCAGCAACTTCAATCGTAATCACTTCAGCACCATAAGTCAATGCATCCACTAAAACACGAGATGTGAGTTGTCCAGTCAAAGTCAAATCAGTTCCAACTATAGGAGTATGACGATTGAAAGCAAGACCGAACTGAGACTGCCATGCAACTGATTGAAGACCTGAACCAACATCACCAGGGATGTAAGGGTTCACACCGTCAATAGTTCTGGCTACAGTGTTTAGCCATATCTTCCCATCATCCTCTGGATGTAATCCTGGGTCTTGAATGCGAGCATAAGAAATTCCCCCAATTGTCACAAAGTCAATCGGCTCTCCATACCAATGTTGGTCAATAGCCCCCTGTATCATTGTCTTTTCTTGAAGAGCACTTCTTTGTCCTAACGCATTCCAATACAATTGTCGATTATCTTCAATGAACTGACGTCGTGTTAGGCTTACCATACCTGACGTTAGTGGGTCAGTTGCTGAGATATGAGCTAAGGTGTTGATAATACCTGTTGATGATAGCAGAGGTTCAATGATTTCATCTATCAACCCGCGACTTGATGTTCCTGTTCCTGTTGAAAGAGAATTGATACCAAGAGCTAAATCAATAGTCAAATCATCTCCAAATAGTTTGATGTTTTGATACTGACCTGATGCATCATTCCATTCAATATACTTTGGTTGTCCAGCAAAAGTTCTATTCACTGATGTTAGTCTTAGAATAGATTGGTCTTTCAACATATAAGTGTTATAGTCTTGTGCATTCACCATACGATTTTGAGCATAGTATGTTGAAGGTGCAGATTGACGAATGTGTTCAATACTTTCTGATGCAGCCGAGTTCTGAATAGTAGTTGTAAGTGAGAAAGTCATTCCACAGGTTTCTGCCATTCCTGTTGTAGGAGAGACATATTGAAACGCAAGTGGTTGATTGATAAGTCTATTAGTTGGAATGACAATACTTCTATTTGCTGATTGACGTATCCAAAAGAAGAAGCGACCAACAGGAATATCCGAAAAGTCTCCGTCTCCAAATATCAACTTGACTGCATCATTCTCCAAAGTTTCAACTTCAAATTTCTTTCTATTTTTGATGATATTGAATGATAAGTTTTGGTCTGCTAACGTTTCGACTTCTTCCCATATTTCTTCAATAGCACCAGATGAACTTACATTAGTAACCCAAACATCAGTATCATTTACATTGATTGGTACAAGTGATAGTGTTCTATTTGGAATAGCTTCATTCATTGAATACTCAAGACGAGATAATACCCCTTGTTTAGCATACATCAAAAATCCTGTATAATCAGAACCGTCACCTAATCCATCATTTGAGTAAATGACTGAAAGCTGCGAATTGACATCAGGTGTCTTTTCATATGGACCATTTGTGTCAAGTAATACAGGTACAAGTTCCATTGGAAAAGTTTCAATACCTGTATCAACATTGAATGAAAAGACTCCATTAGGAATAGTGTTTAGAGAATGGTTGAATGTATAAAGTTGCATTGATACATCACCAATTTGTTGAAGACTGGCAAATTGTCCAAAACTTCCAGTCAAACATCTATTCATCACTAAGAAGAAACGTTCTTTCCATAAAGGCGAGTTAGGGTCATTCCATATTATGTTCAATCCAGCTAAATTGACACCTTGTGAGTCAATGACACGTTCAGTTGTTGAAATAGAAGTGATTTTGACTAAGCCACGAGCTGGGATATTACGAGATGGTGAATAAGATATCAGTTTTGCCAATTTTAGAATTGACTGCTTTCTTTGTGCTGTACTAATAAAGTTTTCATGAGATAACATATCAACACGATATGCTAATTGTTCTGCTACATATGCAAAGCTTTCAATTAGTGTTATCAACTCAGAACTTTCTATGAAATCATTGAAACTTTCAGGGAAATAGATACGAATGTAATCAATGATGCTCAATTTGATTGTTGAGTAATCATAAGCAGTAAAGTTGATTTGAGAGAAAGCTTGATAAATCTTAGTCCAGCTTTCTGCTTGGTAAATGTTTTTGATTGACATATTAGTTAGATATTCCGTGTCGGCGACGAATAAAAAGCGATAATGTATTTATTAGGAATAGTACTTATGATATTTCTACCCACCCGTCTTCACCTCAATCTTAAGCATATCTTGAACTCCAAATTCAAGATACAGAACATCAACTAGTGCAAGTATGGCATTATTATCGGTCAATGAAACAACCTGCATATCAA
>Ga0172366_10000881_pt1 | contig 22794 bp, 17 predicted proteins | sample LakKivSesite69cm_FD_114533 | JGI IMG/M metagenome (GOLD analysis project Ga0172366, IMG submission 114533) | Sediment microbial communities from Lake Kivu, Rwanda - Sediment site 69cm | ecosystem: Environmental > Aquatic > Freshwater > Lake > Sediment | place: Rwanda: Western Province, Lake...
GAGGAACACAATGGCTAACAACAGGCTGGATGTAACTACACTGGAGAACTGGTTATGGGAAGCTGCGTGTAAGATACGCGGCGAGATAGATGCCCCTAAGTATAAGGACTATATACTGCCGCATCAAATAAAACACTCCTCAGATACTAACGAGGACTTGACATGCTAAGAATACTATAGTATACATACTATATGAGATCAAACTGTCAATAACATCAAAGGAGCATACTTTATGTATAATCCAACGGTTATAGATTTATTCTGCGGTTGCGGGGGAATGTCATGGGGGGGTTACATAAAGCAGGTTTTAGAATACTAGCAGGGGTCGATAACTGGAAACCCGCACTAAAGACCTTCAAGCTTAATCACCCGGATTCTATAGCAATGGAATCTGATTTGACGAAACTTAGACCGCAAGAACTCAAGGACATCTTAAATCTACCCAAAGGTAATTTAGATTGTCTTATCGGTGGACCACCTTGCCAAGGCTTTTCTAAGAATGTTCCAGCGGCTTATCGTTTTCTCGAAGATCAACGGAACCAATTGTTTAGAAACTTTTTTAAGTTCGTTGAAGAATTTCTCCCCAAAACTGTAGTTATGGAAAACGTCGCGGAACTTTATAACGCCTATTCAGGTTCTATTCGAGGGGAAATTATTGAAGGACTAATCCGATTAGGGTACGAGATTGAGGTTGCGGTTATTTTTGCGGCGGACTATGGTGTCCCGCAAAGAAGAAGACGATGTTTCTTCTTCGCCTCAAACACTGGTAAAAAACCCTCATTTCCCCTTCCATCTTTTGGTCCGATAGAGATAATTGGTTTGTTTGGAAAGATCGAAAAATACAGGTCCGCCTGGTCAGCTATCTCTGACCTACCAACTTTGAAAGACGGTGATGGGTACGAACCGATGCCTTATAACAAAGAACCGCAAAATGCTTACCAATCAGATATGCGTAATGGAACTTTAAATAAAACCTTTGACAGAAACAATCTACAACCCTACCCATCGCCACGACAGATTTAATACGTAATTATAGTTTTAAGGTAATCCTCTAAAATTTTTTTTACCGTAGTATTATGAATATTGGCATATTCCTCAGCCTTCCGATATATATCTATATCAATCTCTACTATAGGATTTTCCATTATCTCTTCAATTATCACACTTCCTGCTAAAACGGTAGTATTTTCATCTGATTCACTTCCAAATATTTCTCTTTGGTTCTTTTCAAGTTCCAAATATGATTTCATATATTTATATTTTTTTCTCTCTGAACGTTCTTTGTCGAGATATAGACGCAAATCCTCAAAATTAATCCCCAATTCCCGTGCGACTGCCCGTGCTATTGTATCTGATGGCTCGCTTTTTCCATTTTTCCAATTTGATAAATGTGCCTTACTTACTCCGATCCTTTTTGCGACCTTTGATAAAGTAAGATTTGATTTTTCTAAGGCATCCTCAATAATTTTTCCTGTCCGCATCGGTAACGTATCCCCTTTCTATAATTGAAATATTGTGATTACTTGCTAATTATTTCTTTTGGTCACAATCCATGACTATTTCCAATAATGTTTATTATACTATAAAAAGCTGTTTTTTGTAAATGTTAATTAATTTTTTTTTAACTAAATACTTGATTTATCAATATATATATGGTATAATATGTATTGTTAGTTAATTTTTAATTAACTAACAATACATTCATGAACTAGAATCGAGTAAGAACTAGAAATCCAGTTAAATCAAGTTATTAAAGGCTCCGATTTATGTCACAAACTTTTAAGCAACTTGATTTTAATGGCAGCGGCAACCAAATTCTGCATAACGCTATCACAAAGGTGTTTACAGGCTATTAACAATTCATTCGGAATTGGTATTTTTGCATCTTTTTGCACTTACTCGCTACGAGTTCTTATTTTTACAGAGCTAAAATATTCTAATGATCCTTAAGATACTTTTGAATTATATAAAAGCATATTAAAAATTCTAAATAATGTTAATTTTATGTTTTTTGATTTTTTTTTAGCTAAAGTTATTCATAAACACTTCCGATATAAAAGACAAGCCATATTAGACATTATCGGAAATAGAGATATAGGATGCGGTAAATGGCTTTCAGAGTATGTTGCTTGGGAATAAGCAGCTCTGATTAATAAAAAAACTACTTTTGCAAATATAGAAGCCATTTAACCATCTATTAAGCAAGTTATTTCCAACTCGACTTTGTCCATTCCTTTAAAGAAAAAACTTTTCTGTATAAAGGTTGTCAGACATGTGTCATAGTTCTGAACCATTATAAATACAAGCAATTCTGTATTTTCAGTATGACAATGTCATGACAGAGCATTGCCAAAAAATAGAGTCAGATAATTCGTAATGTCTGGTTTGCTAGTGAGACCTTTCCTAATTCTTTGTTGGCATCCTGATTGGTTCTCCATGACCTATTTTGTAGATGCTTGTGATAATTAGGTTTTGGGGTTATCTAAAATGCCTTCAAATATTTGAATCAAAATTAAACAAAAATGGACAAAGTCGAGATCAGAAAAGATTTTGAACTTTGTTAAAACTGAAAATTTGCATTTACATTGCCCTTTAACTCTCCCCGTGAATAAAGAACATTTCCCTCCGTTCACGGAGGGATTAAGGGAGGCAAAGTTCAAAAACATTATTGGTACTTAGGAGATCGCAAATATGACTAAAAAACCTATAGTTAGTAGAAAAAGAGCCAGAATGAATATACGGACAGCCTCAGTTAGGGACATTGATGATCTATTAAAGCTAGAAAAGGTTGCGTGGTCAGAAGAAGCTCAAGCCGATATGGATACATATAAAGCAAGATTAGAAGTGTTCCCGGAAGGAATCTTTATTGGTGAGAGAGATGGCAATATTGAAGGAGCAGCAGTGACTCAAATAATAAATTCTGAATGTCTAGGAACGAATTTCACTTGGGAGAGCATTACTGATAACGGAAAAATAATCAAAACTCATAATCCAACAGGGGATGCATTGTATGGTGTAAATCTCAGTGTAAAGCCGAAATGTATAGGGAACGATCTAGTATGTGCAATAATGATGGCAATAGCCAGAATGATAATAGAACGCAATCTCAAATTTGGCGTCCTGGGTGGGCGGATACCTGGATTAAGCAAATATATTTATAAAAGAAGATTAGATGCAGATTTTATGAACAAAGCTGCAAGAGATAATATTGTTAGTGAATATGTATTTGGAAAGACAAAATATGGGCGACCATTGGATCCAGAAATTGCCTTATATCAACGTTTAGGACTGACTCCTATTAGAATATTGGATAATTACTTTCCAGATCCACCTTCTTTAAACTATGGAGTCCTTCTTCTATGGATAAATCCTTACTATAGCAATCTTATTTATAAAAAGCTAGGTATAACCTTTGGCAAGTATATATACAGGTTAAACAGATTACTCAGAAAATATTAATAGTTATTGACAAATGAAAATGTTCTATGGATGTTATTTCAGTGTAAGCTGGAATCCAGAAAAAACTTAAAAAAGACTGTATTCCTGCCTGCACAGGAATGACATTGAATGATTCCTATTGAGCATTTTCACCCAGTCATTTAGTCTGAAATTTGATAGATATTGGCCTAAACTCACAATTTAGAATTCTCGGCTATAATTAAAAGTTATGAGGAAAAAATATGCAATCTTTAAATAGAACAAATAGAAGGAGTTTGATAAAAAAAATAATCTTAAAAGCTAATCACATCGACAATTTTTCTTATATTGATGAAATCTACAATTGGCGTGTTGGTGCATTAAATAAAAGATGGGTATTAATGCTACCTGGTTTAGGTTGTCAATGGGCAAAGGAGCATAAAGGTGGATGCTACATGTGTGGTTTCAAGTATCAATTGGATCGTATAAATTCTAATATTGGCATATCAATTGAGAATAGAATTAAATTTGCATATTTATTAGGTAGTTACTTGTCCAATATTGAACAACAGAAACCAGCTTTATTGGCAATATATAATGGGGGTAGTTATTTGAATTGTAATGAGATACCTAGAAATATACAATTAATGCTTCTTAAAAGTATTAGCAAAAGATACCCAACCATCAAGAATATACTTGTGGAATCAAGACCTGAATTTATAAATGCTAAAAATTTAATGGAAATTCAAAATGTACTAAAAGATAATTGTTTGTTGTCTATAGGTATTGGTCTTGAATGCCAATCGGATTATATACGACAAAATTATATAAATAAAGGATTTACAAGACATGATTATGAGAGAGCAGTACATTTTTTAAAAAAAAATGGTTTTGGGGTTCTCACCTATGTATTTCTTAAACCTATTATATTAAGCGAAAAATTATCTATAGGTGAAGCCGTTAAAACTATAAAATATGCGTTTGACTGTGGCACAGATGAAGTTGCACTGGAATCGGCCTTTGTCCAAGAAAATACTGTCATGCATAAGTATTATAAAGCTGGTAATTACAAGCCACCATGGTTATGGAGTATATTAGACGTTGTGAACAGAGGCATAAAATATGGCCCGATTCACATAGGTAGTTTTCATGATAAACCGGATCCTATTGATGTTCCACATAACTGCCCAAATTGCGATGATCGTGTTATGAAAGCTATCTCATACTATAATAAGTCTCACGATTTTTCATTTCTTGAATCTATACAATGTGACTGCCAAAAACAATGGAAAGAGGAGATTCACTAAACCATCCCCGTGAATTAACAAAGAACCGTTCTTTAAAAAACTGAGAGTAAATCAGATATTTGAAAAACACTTGACCTCTCTAACGGATTATCGTCATCTTTCGGGTTGAGACATAATCTGCGGTCCTTATCGCATAGAAGTATATGCCTGAGGACACTTCCTCGCCAACCTCATTCCTGCCGTCCCAGTATGCCGCGTTCTCTTTTTTGACATAGAAGCCTGGCTGTCTATGCCCAAGATTCAGTGATCTTACAAGCTGACCGGTGACGCTGAATATCTCTATCTTCACATCAGCGGCTTCAGATAGCTCATAAGGGATCCATGTCTCAGGGTTAAATGGGTTGGGATAGTTGGGTAGCAGCGCCATCTGCATAGGTATTGCCTGAAGTGCAAACTGCATGTCAGCAAGGTTGTTGATCCTTTCGCGAGAATCAATTATGCTTGGTTGATATATTGATAAAGAGCCAGGCGAAGCATTTGATAGCCTGAACCTCAGTGATGCTAATATGCCACCTCCGCTAACTCCCTGCGTCTCATTCATGATACAGCTTGATAGCATCAGGTTGCCGATCTCACCGGTAGAAGCTTTTGATATAAACAGAGTTGATCTTCCCTCCCTGTTCGACTTCAGGAAAGCACCCTCCTTCGGCGTATCTACTAAATGGAAGACTTCTGTATCATACTGCAGAATGGTTGAATATCCCTTCATTTTGCTTGCGCTGTCAGCCCTCAGGTATACTTCAAACTCATCTCCCGGACTGATAGTCTTTGGATCTCTATCGGTATATACTATTAGCTTCATGGAATCATTGTTTCCAACGTCCGATGGTTTCGATGGAGCTAGAGAACGCCCGTCAACGCCCATATAGCCATAGTTAGAGCTGAATATTAAGAAGTCAATGATGTTTACCAGTCCGTCACCGTTGATATCGGCACTATCATCTGTTTTGCCAAAATATTTTGACAACAGTGAGAAATCTGCGAGACTCACAGCATTATCGTTATTGCAGTCCCCGCCGCGAAGTTCACCTGGTACAATGCCTGTTATCTCCGGGTCAAAATCCACATCCTCTTTACTTCCTGAAATATTGACGTTTCTGGCTATAGCCTTCAGATAGTGTTTGGCTTTGGCTGTTATATCATAAGTGCCGGGGTTTATATCTGTCAATATATTGAATAAGCCGTCGGTGATGTCTACGTCAAAAGTCTTCAGAACAGTCTTTGAGCCGACAGGGCGGATGGTGATATTAACACTGGCGGGATTAGTTCCATGCCCCTGTAGCTTTGCATTGCCATTGATGTCTACTTTAACATCCGCGGTGGAGGAGACAGTATCGGAGTTCCCCTCGTCATCGCTGACCACCAATGTGACTGTATAAGTCCCTACCTGTGTATAGACATAATTTGGGTTCGGCTCTGTGGAATCAGTATCACTCGTTCCGTTGCTCGCGTCAAAGTCCCATCTGTATGTCAGAGTATCACCGTCCGGGTCAATTGTGCCCTCAGAGGTGAATGCCGTGTCGTTATCAATTACGCCATTGTATTGTTCAACTGTCTTCGCAACGGGCGGAGAGTTCAGTATTTTTACACTCGAGGATGTCTGTATGTCGCCATAGTCCGATCCGTCATAAGGCTTTACTGTGAAGTACCATATCTGGTTTTTCTTCGTTGAGGTAGATAACACAACCATTTTATCGTTGTATTCAGGCTGTAGGACATTGTCTTTATACCATCTAATCTCGGTTCCAGTCTCAGCATCGCCTTCAGGATCACTATAAGTATAGGTAGCTGTGAGATCATTGGCGGTTCTAGGTGAAGCCGGGCTTATTGCAAGGTTACTGGCGGATGGCGGGGTATTAATTACCGTCACTTTTGGTGAGGCTTGAATTTCTCCATAACTCGTACCGTCATAGGGCTTGACCGTGAAGTGCCAGGTTTCTCCCTTAGAGGTAGCGCTTGCGGGAACCATAAGCTTATTGTCGTATTCTGCCTGATGGACGTCAGTCTTATACCATTTTATCTCGCTTGTGCCTTCGCTATCACCGTCGGCGTCAGCATAGCTATAGCTTCCAGTAAGGTCATCAGCGGACGATGGAGTTGCCGGGCTTATAGCCAGATCAGAGGCGTTTGGGGACAGATTAACGATCACCACTGAAGGCGATGTTTGAAGAACTCCATTTTCTGTCCCGTCATTCGGCAATACCGTAAAATACCATGCCTCGCCTTTAGATGTTGCACTTGATGGGATCGTCAGTTGATTACTGTATTCTATCTGTATATCGTTATTTTTGTACCACCTTATCTGACTTGCTCTTTCGATATCACCATCAGGATCATTGTATATATAAGTTCCTAATAGGTTATCATCTGTAGACGCCAATTGTATTTCTTCAACACTATCCATAACTTCATCTGGATAGATATATGTATAGCTACCTATAAAATTTCCAGATGCGCCTGATGGATTTAGGTTAATAGAAAGTTCCCATGCAGAAGGAGGAGTATTGCCTATTGTCACCAAAGAGGAAGTGGCTAAAGCACTGAGGCATTTGCCATCTGATGCGCGTATAGTAAAATGCCATTTTTCGCCTTTGTTTGTCACGCTATCTGGGATAACTAGTTGATCGTTGAAGTCGGGCTGTAATATGTCGTTTTTATACCATTTTATCTCTCTTTTTATTTCAGGGTCTCCATCTGTATCAGTAAATGTATACATTCCGATAAGATCATCTGCCGTCAACGGCAAGTCTGGAGTTATTGCAAGATTGATGACTGATGGAGGAGAGTTTATTGTTACTTTTGCATTCGTATAAGAATCGGGCACTATTGTATATGGTACATCAGGTATACTAATCTCTGTATTTCGAACATTCCCAAGGTCGAAGTCAAAGATGATAGGAGTTGACAATACTGAATCTATAGCTATGAAACTAACCGTAGCTATCAGTCCTGATCCTGATACCGTTCCACTAATCCTACCCTCAGCATAGTCCAGCTTGCCTCCGTTTACTTTATTAGTAATCCAGTTATTATCACCCGCGCCGATAAATCCTCCCTGTAAGAATGGTTGGAAATTAGGCAAATTAGGATACTGATCTATAGCCGGTTGAAGCTTCGTATTATCGAAAGTTATATATATGGATGCGCCATTAATCTCTGTGTTATTGGTGTTTATCCTAATTTGCAGGTCGAATTCATCACCCTTATTAACCATAACTTTGTTATTTTCTGTCAACGGCGATATAAGGCTTATTACTAAGTTATTATTTGCAGAATTTATTGTCACGGATGCAGAAATCCCTAATTCACCATATTCTATCCCATTAAAAGGTCTCACTGTAAAATACCATGTATCTCCACTTGACATAACACTGGATGGTACAATCAGCTTATTATTATATTCGGCTTGTAATACACCATTTTTATACCATCTAATTTCGCTTGCACCCTCTGGGTCACCATCTGCATCATTATATGTGTAACTTCCAGTAAGGTTATCCTTTGTTGATGGCGACACAGGACTTATTGCTAAATCATTGACTATAGGTTTATCATTAATTGGATCTATCTTTATATTAACCATCGCTATATTGCTAGTTAATTTACCATCAGTAGTTCTATATTTAAAAGTATCAGTACCGTTATAATCTGTGTTAGGAGTGTAAATAAAGGACCCATCAGAATTTAAAACTAAAATTCCATGGAGCGGATTATCTATAATCTCCGCCTTGATAAAATCACCGAGATCGATGTCGTTTGATAATATTCCTGGAGCACTTACCTCAAGTATACTGTCTTCATTTATATTATAATTGTCATCATTAGCTGTTAGTACCCACCTTCCCCTTTCTTTCATTAACGAAGCAAACGGCCCCAAATTTTTATATTCTCCATAACCACCGTCACTACCCTTTATTAAAGTAAAAAATAAGCATCCTTCAATATTAGATATGCCATTTGGCTGGCTCTCCAAAAAATCCAGGCCATCCAACCATTTCTTTGTCAAAGATAGAGAGCTGTCGCTGTCATCATTAATTCCAAGAATTTGTCTGTGTTCTTTTTCTGAAAAGAATTTCAATGATTCTACTATCTTTGGATAATCCCAATTAACTATTATTGTTTTTGAAGATAATCCTTCCCAAGATCCCTCAACTGATCCGTTTACTGCATAATAATTTTTGATTGCATTATGATATGGATCAAACATATCGCTCCAAACAAATATTTCCAAATTAGGATTATATGCCAACAATATTTCTTCAGTCTTACGAAAGGTTTCTGCCATGTATTCACCTGCTGTAATATGACTACAACATGGATCCCAGTTTGCTACTGCCCATTCATCAATATTAATTAAAAATCCATACGGGTTATTATTAAAGTATGAACTTAGTCTTTGAAGGGTTTTTTCAATAATATTGTAATATTCATAATGACAAGAAGTAGCATATCTGCCATAAATATCTCCAGCTAAATACCAAGATACTCTCAATAATTCTTCCTCAATAATAGATGATCCAAAAGGAATAACTAGATATCCGTTTTCCACTATATAATCAATGTTTTCTTGATAGATTATCTTCTCATCATAAGATTTAACAACAATAGGTAAGCACGACCTACGCACCATATTGCATAATCCTAATTCTCGAATATTTGCCCCATCTAACCAAAAATTACCAAAGTAATTACAGCCTTTATTTATAAGTCCAAAATATAAGGTCGCCTTGGTTTTGCTCAAGCTAGTGAAAGTAAAGCTATATTTTGTCCAATCTTGAGTGTTTTTTGCAGAAATGCATGTCCGGCGAAGCAAAGCAACAGAACCGCTATTATCTGCATTTTTACCATATATAAATATTCCAATGGAAGAAGGAACGGTAAAGTTACTTGTTTTCAACCAAAAAGATACTTCATATGCTTTGTAAGATTTTAAATTCATACTAACCATAACTCTTTGATAACCATATGTAGAATTAGATAATGATGGATCTTTAAATAGAATTGAATTATTACCATTATAAGCTATTGTATTATCTTGACGAATAACTGTACCAGGATTATCAAGAATAGTCCAATTTTTAAGCCAATATTGTGTATCAATTTTATCCTGATCCCAATCCTCAAAATCCTTATTTGGCAGTATCAAGTTTTCATCATTTTTAATTGCAGCTATTCCGTTCTGAACATAAAAGATGGAATCGTTTATGGGCAGTGCTTCCAACATTTGGTTTAGGTCAGCTCCCTCATAGATGATATCAGACGGTCCGAAATTTCTTGGAATTATAACCATATCTAATTCCTTTGCCTTTTGTATTAGCGATTTAAATATAGATACTGAATATCCGCTTGACGCAAAAAACATTCCATTGTAACCCAAATGTTTTGCATGCCTCATAATTTCTACTAGGCGATCCAATTGATCTTGTGTAGAAAGAGTTCCGTGATGCATAAAATACCTTTTGCTAAAAGTATTTTTTATGGGGTTCTGTGCATGAGTTATATTTTGATTTGCTAAAATGATAATACATAAAATAATTATAGAAAATAGATTTTTTTTGACTGCGTTCACTTTATATTCCTCTTCTAAGATTGTTGCCTCGAAAGAGACCTTTGCATAAAGGATATGGGAAAACAAAGGTTTATTACGTCAATCAAGCCTCATTTGTTTCATAAGTGGGACACACCTATATCTAATATTTATATCGAAAAAACAAACAAAAAACTTTACCTATTTCTTATGTTTTAGCCTTGACTTATGCTTCATACCAATATTGCTGAGAATTCTAAAAAGTGGTAGCTCTGCCGTTAAGTGTGGAGATGAAATTCATTGATATTTCACAGTGCCAAATGCTGACATTGCTCTGACATATTTGTCATGACAAACTATGACAAATATCTGATAAAGCTATATGCCATAAAGATTTATCACTATGACAGCATTGACATGTAAAACATCTATTTGAATATCATATTTTCCTATTCATCAAGGTTTTTGTGCCAAAATTCTAACTCCACACTTTAATGTGGTGCTACCGTCAAATGAAAATGCTCAGAATAAATCATGCAATGTCATTCCTGCGGAAGCAGGAATCTGGTGACTCTCCAGTCTGGGAAGACAGCTCATTTCTCTGTATCCCAGCCTTTTGTGCTTTGGCTACCGCGTCGCACAGGGGAATGACGGCTGTTGAGCATTTTCATTTACACATAGCGCTTCAATCCTTATGTTAATTGGTTTTAGCTGATTTCTAGAATTCTCAGATTGATGCAGGTTTACCCCTGATCTCAGCCGAAATTATGGCAAAGTAGAGATAAGTATGGTAAGAGAATATCAGCCAGATGCACTTATTCCCTGGTTAGCGGATGCACTCAAAAGTAGTGTGGATACATTGGATTAGCGGGGGAAATCATGAGGGTATGCACATCGATAAGTTTATTGAAGCGGAAGTTCCCCTGGGTGAAAATTTATAAATCCAGTCGTGATATGGTTTTGTATGAGTTTTTGTGCATAAATGTAGTCAGAAAAATATAATAATTAACAATATTTTTCCTTGATTTTTATTGATTTATGATGTATAATTGTAGTTATGTACATCGTTGAGATACCTTTTAATTCAAAAACAGGAAAAACTTATCGTTCGGTCTTGCTGCGGGAATCCTACAGGGAAGGACCAAAGGTCAGAAATCGAACTATCGCCAATCTATCCAAATGTACTCCACAGGAGATTACTGCTATTAAGCTTGCCCTCAAACACAAGGAAGATATTGCATTTCTGTTTCCTGATACGGTGGAATTGGTACAATTGCAAAAAGGCTCATCGGTTGGCGCAGTTTGGGCTGTCTATCAGACAGCAGAACGTCTAGGAATCCAGAAAGCCCTTGGAAATCAGTTGGAAGGGAAGCTAGCTCTCTGGCAAGTTATAGCCCGGGTCATAGAGCAAGGCTCGCGACTGTCAGCCGTCCGTCTAGCCAAAACACACGCAGTCTGTGATATATTGGGAATAAACTGTGGGTTTGATGAAGATGACCTGTATGATAATCTTAAATGGTTATCCGGACATCAGAAGGAGATTGAGGGGAAGCTATTTGGTAATCGTCATGGTAAAGATAAGCCAGAATTATTCTTTTATGATGTCACCAGCAGCTATCTTGAAGGAGAACACAATCAACTAGCCGCTTATGGATATAATCGTGATAAAAAGAAGGGCAAGATGCAGATCGTTATAGGTCTGCTGTGTGATGAACAAGGGGAGCCGGTGTCAGTGGAGGTATTCTCTGGCAATACCCAGGACCCCAGCACCGTCAGTTGTCAGATACATAAGATTACTGAGTCATTCGGCTGTCGTCATGTGATATTTGTTGGAGACCGGGGCATGGTGAAAAGCAAACAGATGCAAGCACTAACCAATGCAGAACTATACTATATTACTGCTATCACCAAACCCCAGATAGAGACATTAATCAAGTCTGGAGTTTTTAGACTGGATATGTTCTCAGAATCGGTACATGAAGTATTGCATGCTTCGCATCGTTACATTCTTCGCCGTAATGCTCAACGTGCAGAGGAGTTGAAAGCAACCCGTCGATCGAAGCGCAAGTGTATTGAGGAGTTGATTATTGAGCAAAATATCTATCTCCAGTCTCATAAGGGTGCAAAGTTATCAAATGCTTTGGAGAAAATCTCTGGAAAGATAGAGCAATTGAAAGTGCAGTCCTGGCTTATGTTGAAAAGTGAAGGGAGATTATTGCAGTTGGAAGAGGATGAAAATGCTTTACAGAATGAATCCCGTTTGGATGGTTGTTATGTCATCAAGACCGACGTTCCGCAGAGCATTGCCCACAAGCAGATCATCCATGATCGCTACAAAGACCTGTCTGTGGTGGAGAGTGCTTTCCGTACCTGCAAAACTGAGCACCTGGAGATGCGCCCTGTGTATGTGCAGACTGAAGAGAGTACCCGTGGTCATGCACTGGTGGTTATGCTGGCGTATCTGATAGTTCGGGAGTTGAGCCACAAGTGGACATCTTTTGATATGACCGTTCAGGAAGGATTATCCCAGTTATCCATGCTTTGTGCGATGGAGATGCGAGTCAATGATTCTATTACTTGTCTGAAGATCCCCAAACCTTGTGAACAATCGCTGAAACTATTGGAATCTCTAGGAGTTACACTTCCATCTGCGCTTCCACATAAGGGGGTAAATGTAGTCACTAAAAAGCAGTTGAATCAAAAGCGTAAAAAACCTTAAAACACAACACTTTAGGGGGCATCTGGAACCTATTTAAATGGGGGAACTTCCGTTGAAGTTACGATCTCTTCGGAACAAAGTAGTCGGAAGCGACGTATCGAGGAACTCCAAGAGTGATTAGAACCAGGGGATGCTCTGTTGGTTACTGAATTGAGCAGATTAGGGCGTAGCACTGGAGAAGTTATCATTCTGATTAATGATTTGATTGCCTATGGTGTTACTATCACCGTAATCAAATAGAACCTTCGCTTAAGCGGTGATTTGAAGGACGTGACACCTAAAGTGATGGTTACACTGCTGCCGCTTTTTGTAGAGATTGAGCGGAATTTTATTTCATTGATGACAAAAGAAGCACTGGCATCAAAGAAAGCGCAAGGGTACAATTCAGGCTACTATATATGATAAAGATCGTGGACGCATTGAGGAATCATTCTCTCTTGGTGTTCCTCAGAAACGCACTATCGAGCCCCATTTGCAGTATGGCACAACAAAGAGTCTCAATTATTACATCAGATCTCGTGAACGAAAGAAACTGACAGGAAAATCCAGTTAGTGAGTTTAATCCTACATTCCGCACCACTTTTTTTGGGCTTTTCCGGGTTTTTTATCAAATCTTGTGAAAGCCCACAAATATTGGACTCTGATTTTGGGGATTAATCTTGATATATTGCTAATTTCGCTGAATTCTGATTTAATCACCACTTTTCTGGGCAAAAGATGGATGGCCTGACTGTCCGATGAAACAACGCAAATGGGTGGAGATTTAGTATTCATAAGGCTATATCAGATTTCATTAAACACCAAAAGTTCAAGAAATAGGTGCGGAATGTAGGTATTACATTTATTTCAGTATTATTATCTTCTTTACGTCTGTGGTTTTTCCTGCACTTAAAATGCAGAAATATATGCCGCTTATGACATTCTCGCCGTTTACATTTGTGCCGTCCCAATATATTGCCTTATTCCTAGATAAATACTTTCCTGCCGGCAAATCAACTAGATCAAAATTTTTTACCATTTCACCTGAGGAATTATATATTTTTATGACAATCTGACTATCTTCTGATAGCTCAAAAGGTATCCATACTTCCGGGTTAGCAGGATTTGGATAAGGTGCCACAAGGTGTGAATATATTTTATCAGCTGATTTTCTTGTCTTTTCTCCGTACTCTAACTGTGTACCAAGGTTTATAGTGTCTGGGTTCACAATGTAGGCATTCATGATGGAAAGCTGCTGAATTAACAACCCTTTTTCTGTGTTAATGGCAGTCTCACGGGCGTTAGGGAAGTCAAAATCAAAAGCCACAGTCGCATTGGCTATAGGAGCGATTGCCTCAAGTGTAATAGTAGCTACTATTCCCTTTCCTTCTGACCAGTCAGATAGGCTTACTGCTGTATAGTCCAACTGAAATCCGGGGATTGAATTGCCCGGATCACCATGAGTATCATTTTCTAAGATGAATTCATTTATGAACGATCCATCTTTGAATGGCTGTATGCCAGACTTGACAGGGTCATTATCTACTACTCGAAGGAAGTCGCTATTAATAGTGAGATACAAAGATATACCGTTTATCGGGTTTCCTTTGGTATCTATTGCTATGTTTAGGTCAAACTGCTTCCCTGGATCCGCAAATATGATGTTGCTATTAGTTTTCGACTCCAGAATAATTAAATCTTGAGCAAGAGTTGATGAAATACAAGAAACAAAAATAATTACTGAAAAGATGAATCTCATAGTTGCTCCTCTGAGTGATTTTGCTGATTATTTTTCTCTCAGACTTTGTGAGAGGTTAGCAAAAAGTAAACATAACATTAGTTTTGAAATCTGTTCCTGTAAACAAAGTAAGCATAAATCATGCCACCTCTTACGATTCTATTTATCTAGCGGGATAGGGTGAAATTTTTATACACTTTCGTAGTGCCGGCTATGTCACAAAATGCATCATTTTTTGTGTATAGGACAATGTCGGTTACAGATAAAGTGTTTATAGTGTTTATGTTGCTTATTCAGGCATGGAAGATATCGCAACATTTGAAATTCAGTTGCTTAGCCTGTTTTCAACACGCGATAGCCAAAGAACAAACGTTTATTCATGTAATTCGTGATTCATATCTGGAACACACTCAATTTTTTTTATTTTCCATGTCACATTTTCCCCTTGTGTGGTGTCTATATATATATGAAGGCTAAAACACGCTACGTTTTTTTATCTCAGCCTCAGCAAGCCTATCTTTTAGTTCTCGTTGCCTCTCTCGCCGTTACTGCAATATCCTATTTATCCCACGAGAGCCTTAGCAGTGGAATCTGTTTTGGCCTGTTTGCTGAAGAAGCGTATCCTAACTCTACTTTGTTAAAATAACATGGGAAAATGGATGTGGAATGAAGTATAATAATGGTGGAAGCATATGAGAGGATATGATTAACCTTCAGGAGACTATGATGAATTACCTTGCACCTGTTCGCATCCCCATGTTTGAGCCCTTCTACAAGAAATTCGATAACATATTCAGTGAACCATCTCAAAGGGAAAACTTTCGACTCTATGGCAATGGATTAATGTTAGAAATAAAGCGAAAGAATATATGGTATATTACTGAACATATTCCTGAGACGGATTATCAGCCCGTTCACCACTTCATGCATGATGCTCCTTGGGACGAGGTTAGACTCAATGACCAGAGAGTAGAGATGATGAACAGTAATAAGTCTACCAGAAGTTGCCATGATGGGTATGTAGTCGTTGATGATACTGGCAATCCAAAGTCAGGTGATTCTACTCATGCCACACGAAAGCAATGGATAGGTTCACTTGGCAAGGTGGAACAGGGACAGGTGGTAGTTACCAGTCATTATGTAGATTCCAGAAAGGACTGGCCTATTGATCATCGTCCATACCTACCCCAGAAGTGGGTAGAGGAACGGAATGCATCACTTATTGATAATCCTGTTGATAATCCTGATAAAGAGCCATATGTCTTCAAATCTAAGCTAGAGTTGGGCTTAGAGCTAGTTGATGATACTATCAAGCGTGGTATTCGATTCTCTCATCTGTTGATAGATGCATGGTATGGCAATAGCCCGGATTTCATCAAAGGTGTCGAGAGTAGGAAACGTCTTTACATAACGTCTTTATATGCAAACCGTCATGTCTATTGCCCTGGTGAGGAATCTATAGAAGAGCATTCTGTAAAGGAGCTTGTGACTTCCCTAGAAGATGATGCTTTTTCTGAGGTTGATTATACTAAGGCAAATGGTGAAACACAGAAAGCATATGTAGCAGACACTATATTGAAGGTTAAGAATCTGCCTGGCGAACATCGGGTATTGATAGTCAAACCGACCCCACAAGAGAAGGATATGGACAAAATAGATGTGCTTATGAGCAATGATACACTCAGTGATGTAGCATCTATGTTGCGTGGCTGGAGTTTTCGAGACTCCATAGATAAATTCTATCTTCGTGGTAAAGATGACCTGGGTTTCGATCAATACCAGGTGCGAGATGATAGACCGATTCGTCGTCATTGGTATATGGTATTTCTGATGTATAGTTTTATCATATGGCACAGGCAGTGTGGTAGTTTCAAGAAGTGGAGCACACATGCTTGTAAGACCTTCGGACGACTTCTGGATGTGATACGCACAAAGCTGATGCTATATTTTTACAAATGGTGTGTGGCTAACCCACAGCGCTGGCATGACTTTCTACATAATGAGAAAGGTATCCCAATGGTAGAGATAATGTCTTAGCAGATGCTTCAGACCTTATCATTACTGCATTTCTTGCCAATATTATGCCTTAATATAACAAAGTAGAGCTAATAGATTCGTTAATATCCCCTTCACCCGTGATATATATTCCGGTGTATCTATGTTCTCTAAACGTTCAATCTCCGCAGCGATTTGATTCGCTTCTTCAATCAGAGGGTTCCAAACCAATGGCTCCGCGTTTAATCCTCATTACTTCAATAACAGCTAATTTCCGCTCTTTCTTGTCCTGAAGAGTTTTGATCCTTGAATAAATCCTTCGGAATGTTAATAGTGAATTACCCCGCCTAATGAAGATTCATAAGGCGAGGCTTCCAAGAGCTTGCCTAGAAAAGCTCTAGTTGTTGTGGGAGATTCGTTTCTTTGGTACGATGGTATTCGATATACTTGCGAACTGTTTCAAAAGTTACATCATTTCCGACAGTTCGAGCAAAGTATCCATCTTCCCAGAACTCTCCCTTCCATAGTTCTCGCTTCACCTCGGGGTAGTTCCGAAATATCTCGCTTGCAGAAATGCTCTTAAATCGAGCCACCACTGTTGCAATGGAATCTCGTGGCGGGAAGGATACCAGCATATGTATATGATCTTCTGCTATTTCAAGTTTATCAATTTCGTAATCATATTGTTCTGCAATGTTATGAAGAAGCTGGTATACATATTCCCTAAGATCACCACGCAGAATACATTTCCGGTATTTCGGAGTCCAAACGAGGTGATAGTTAGGAGCCGCGCAAAAATAACTTGACCATTCATTGCTAATATGCTTAAATGGTTATATGAAAAAATTCATAATCGAAGAGCAAGTAAAATCTAAGTATACATCGTTACGTCCGCTCATGAATGAATATTTACGGCGCCGGTGGGCAGCAGTAGAAAGGATATGGTGGAATTTCAATAGTAGCGGGGGCAACTGGTTTGTCTCGAAATACAATTGCTAAGGGAATTGCAGAACTGAGTGAGAATAATGGTGAGATGCCACCTTTGTCTCGCATACGTTGCATTGGCGGTGGACGTAAACAACTTACTGAACGCGATCCTGAACTTCTGAGAGACTTGGAATCGCTAGTTGATCCTACAACGCTATCGCATTGAGCACTTCATCTGCTGATATTATGATACGTGTATACACAGTTCCATGTCTCACAAAAGGTTCTGGTTTATTTATCATACCTTCTCCTCTTATATATTTACCGCAATATAACGGGTTCTACTGTTTTTATTAAGACTACCAAATATGTAACAAAGGCTCAGGGATAGTTCAACTCCACTATGTATGAATGGATTGAACTGAATGCTCATGCTTCCCTTGTAAAGAAAGTTCTCATCCCTGGATATAGGATAACCGAAGTCTACATGAAAATCCACATGCCTGTTGAATCTAGCATAGTATAGGTCCACATACCCCCAGATCATGCTGTTAGCTACTCTTATATTCCCCTGAATGATTGGTCTATTATATTCATCCTTGTCAAGTCTATCGTTTATGGTTCTTATATCCAGATTGCCAATAATATCAGTGTATTCGACATCAATATCCTGTCCCTCCGTTATGGCATTGAGCACTTCATCTGCTGATATTATGATATGTCTATCTTTAGTTCCGCTTCTTACGAAGGGTTCCAGTTTCTCTATCATATCTATACTTCCTATATATTTGTCAGGATATAGCGTAGTGAATCATGGTGTTTTTATGCAGATCAAGCGGGCCATCATTTCAGCCTTTTAATATATCTGCCCACCGTGCTTTTAGGAATCCCTGTCCGCGCTGTGATCTCCTTAGCCGTAACCCTTATATTTTCCTCCTCACATAACTCAATTGCTTTTAATATCTTGGTCTCTATACCTTCAACATCATCGTCAACCATTTCTAAATCAGGAACGTTGAACATTTCCTTCGGAGCTTCTATCAGCATAATGTCGTTGATTATCGCCAAGAGTTCTTCATCTGGAATCTCTTGACGTATATCAATCAGCTGTTTTGCTTTGAGAGAATCAAGCACATGACGAATAAAGCTGACGTTTGCCAAGAAAAACGCCTCTAACATTCGATCCATCTTTTTCACCGCCTTTAAAGCTCTAGCATCTTTCAAGCTTAGCCTATACAAATCCTTACTCCGCAAAGCTAAAAAACTTGATAGTAACCATCGTTATACGTTAAATATTAACAGATTATACGCTCCGATTACAATAAGATATTGATGGATTCTAAAATTGTATAGAACAAAAGTTTTGCAGATGATTCTAAGCAGCCTGTGAACTCGTAGCGAGTAAGTGCAAAAAGATGCAAAAAACTGGAGAAGAAATACTGAAGTTCATGCCAAAAAATAAAGTCTTCTAAACCTTGTCTTGACTGGATTCATGGTTTTTACCCAATTTTAGTTCTAAAATAAAAAGACTCTTGAACGCAATGGTATTCTATTAATTTTTCATTATTAATGTCAACCAAAATTGACTTGCCTTTTATAGCAATTTTCTCCTTCTTTTTTGGTTGCTGCCATCAATATATCCTGAAATTAGATAAACCTTTCAGATAACATGTCACACCGAAGGATTGAGTGAATCATAATTAAAATTATGCAGAGCAGTTCTTAAACCTTTATGTTTATTAGGTTTTGTGTTATCATAATGACGCCGTTTCTGCTATGCCAAGATTTAGCTGGTATGACCGATTTCATGGCATAGATAGGACTCATGGTTACCCTAATATTGTTACTTTTGGCATGGGTGGTATCATACTCAAAACAACAGAATAGAGAGCAACTATGGAGGAAGCAAGCTGCCTGTGGACACGTTTGTTGGAGGGTTCCGATTATACTCAGGGTGTTGTAACCTATGTGCGGATGCCAAAGGGAATAGGAGGACGAAATGACGCTTTCAGATGTAAGAAAAGTAAATAGTAAGTGGTTTGCATTAGAGCACAAGCGGTTTCCTTGTGACAAAGGTGGTACAGAATTTTGGCTCATTAATAGTAAAGCGAAAAAGCCGTACCTATTACAGGAAATAAGAATATGGTCTGCCAGGACCGGGAAATTTAGTAATATAAGTACATCAACGTTAACATTGTCCTATGACGTGTATAGGGTTGACGATGATGGTAGAATAAGAGAAGCTATTAATAAAATTTTTTCAGATCGCAGCTCAGCCGTAAGATTCATCAAAGAACTATAAAGTTGTAAAAATATATCCTGTATGGAACGTACTCCCAACATTGTGTTTGTTAAGCTTTCGGTATCTAAAAGATTAGCCGAATAATAACTATTGATAACCACTTGGTAACCATTTAAAATATTTCGAGCATCATACCCGGAATAGAAATTATATAGAAACAAACCAATTGAAAGGCGGTGTTCATATGACAGCCAGATGGTTATCATCGATCGAGGCATGTCAGGTGCTTGGTATATCACAAAGCACCCTTAGAAGGCGCATAGATAAAGGAGAAATAGAAACCAAACCAGAGCATGGTAAGAGGTTGATTCTGGTAACCACTGATAACCATGTGGATACCATATCCCTCGAAGCCGATATGGTAATGCGGTTGCAATCGGAGGTAGACCTTCTTCGAGAGCAAGTAAAACAAAAAGACGATCAAATTAATAAGCTGCAGGAGGAGTTAAGGGAATCCAGGGAACGATCAGATACAATTATAATGACGCTGACGCGCCAAGTTCAGGACGCACAGCAGCTTGCGTCATACTGGCAGCAACCGTTCTGGCGTAGATGGGGAAAGCAGAAACGATTATCGGAAGGAAGGAAAGAAGGTTAGTTACTACTTTATAGCGCAAGAACCATGGTATCGTAAATGGTTCAGAAAGAATAAGAATAAACTAAAATAAAAATCGTTGACATTGGTATGGGAGATCGGTTATTATAGATTCGCACCGGATGGTTATACCAACTGCTGTGTTCATTGACATATACACATGTTTTAAAATAGTGAAGCCCAAGCTAACTTTGGCGAGCTACTTGGGCATCAAAATTTACAATATGACTCACATCTGATGATGGAAGATAACCCATTTAAGGCTACATCATCCATTATACACTACTCAGATGTATGAGTCAATAGAAAAATGAAGGAGAATGTGTAATGGATAGAAAAAAAACTTCCAAAGAATCGTTCACAGCCTATCCCAATAGATACACAGATACCATAAAATCTAAACTTACCGATACCCAGAAAGCTTTATGCGATGTAGTTATAAGACTTACCTATGGCTGGCACAGGTCATCGGCGCGTATTAGTAACGATACTTTTGTAGTTAAAACTGGTAAGTCAGAACGTGCAATAGTTACTGCAAAAAAACAATTAATGGATATGGGGCTTCTCGTTATGTTGGAGCCTCCTAAGTCCGGCAAGCCTGCTCTATACACCCTGGATTTGTATTATGATGATCCCGAGAGGTCTATGAAGCAACTACAGCCAGATGTATCGGATGATTCAGATACCACGCCTACCACCGGCGACAGGCATGACGAACCCGGGACTACAGCTCCTGTGAATGAACCTACAGAGACCACTACAGACGCAGATACAACCCCTGATGAATCTAACGCTCAAGCTGACCTGCCTTCTCCATCTGGTGATGATGATATTACGCCTGCCAGCCTGATCCCGGCGGATGATCCAGGTGATAACGCAGATACGTCTAAAGTATGTGACACTGCTGATAAGGATACCTGCCCAACACAACCTGTGAGTGACCCTGACAGCTCCAGCAATCCGTCTGCGGTTGAACAGGTAAAAACCAGTGGTAAGCTGAATTGCATGCAGGGGACGGTTGAAGTGGATGCAACCACCGGTCCTATATATACTGATATAAATAGTACAAATAAACAAACAAAAGAGAACGTTATCTCACAATCGGACACCGGCAGCCGGCAAGCAGGTGTGAGAGCTGTTTGTTATAATTTTATTAAGCTTTTTCCAGAGGCTAAGGGCGATACCTTGTGGAGATTTGTGGGATGGTGTGTGTCTACTTACGGTCAGGATAAGTGCGTGGAGAAGCTCGATTACTTACGCGAATACCGGAAGCTGCACCCCATAGCGAACCCGGCGGGATTATTCCGCGTAGCTCTAGTTAAAGATTATCAACCAACGCGATGGATCACCGGTATGATTAAAGCTCGCAGAAAAGCTGAAGCTGAATACCAGCGCAGCCAAGCCTTATTAGCTGAGATGGAAGCTGCTAAGGCGAACGTTAATTGGGAAGCTGGTCAGGCAGCGTTAGCTAACATAATCGCTATGTTAGAACAGAAGGAGGAGGATAGATAATTAGTAAGCCGATATTAGTCACGACCTCCGACATTGGATAGCGGGGAACAGATCATAATGATCCGAGTATTAGCATTCAATGTATAATGAATGAAGGGAGAATAGTGATGAACAAGAGAATGTCTGTACTATTAGTTTTACTAACGATTATTTTTAGTCTGCTCGGAGGTTTTATCGCTAGTCGTTTGTTTACACCGGATATAGCTGTTGCGGATGAAAAGACACAGAGCAAAATATTGACTGCTGAGGAATTGCAAATAATTGGTAAAGATGGCAAGATGTATGCCAAATTTGGAATTTCAAAATTTCCTACTGGCGTGCCTGTGGTATCTTTATCTCTATACAATAAAGAAAAGGAGGCTGTTTGTCTTTACAGTACACTAGAAAAGGGGAGTCTAGAAACAGGACTGATGTTACACCCTACCTTTTCTGAACCATATTCTATGTATACAAACGCAAATGCAAAATTCTATCCAAACATGTATGACATTTCGGATAAAAAAGTACTTGCAGCTATTGGTTTATCGGGAAAGAAAGATACTGGTCTTGTTTATGTAAAGTCTCCAAACTATAAAGGCAGAGCTGAAATGTGTGCAGATGATTACGGGGGAAGTTTCAGTGTTTATGGCAAAGTTGATAATATAGCCAGAGCTACTATGCAAATAAATGAATATGGTAATGGTTCTATTGGTCTGTGGGATAAGGACGGATATAGGTTAAAATAGAGTAAGATAATGGAGGAACACAATGGCTAACAACAGGCTGGATGTAACTAC
>Ga0172366_10000882_pt1 | contig 22793 bp, 18 predicted proteins | sample LakKivSesite69cm_FD_114533 | JGI IMG/M metagenome (GOLD analysis project Ga0172366, IMG submission 114533) | Sediment microbial communities from Lake Kivu, Rwanda - Sediment site 69cm | ecosystem: Environmental > Aquatic > Freshwater > Lake > Sediment | place: Rwanda: Western Province, Lake...
CTAACTGGCTAGGGTATCCTGGCTCTTCTACTGCGCCCTTGCACCCTATGAGCACCTCTGTTGCTCCTCCATGGCCTTCTGTCCCTCTCGCATCTCCTCAGCAACATTCAACGCAACCGCCTGTGGAATAGGGCAAATTGACCTATGGGAGGACTTGTGTTATAGTCGCTACAGCGGGCACAAAGCACCAGCTATGCTCGGATTATCCGACACGTTGTGTGCTACGACCTGATGGAGGTGACCTAGTGAGACAAGTGTTGGTCTACCCTGGCGAGGATGGCTATTGGGTGGCCGAGTGTCCCAGCCTGCCCGGTTGCATCAGCCAGGGGAGGACGAAGGAAGAGGCTATTGCCAACATCAAAGAAGCGATTCGCGGATACATTGCCGCTCTGGAAGAGGACGGCTTGGCTGTCCCCCAGGAGCACTTCGAAGCCCTGCTGGTGGCGGTATGAGCAAGCTGCCAAGGATTTCTGGGCGGGAGTGTATTAAGGCTCTGGCGAAGGCTGGCTTTTACCTGAAGCGACAGGAAGGAAGCCATATGATCATGCGTCGTGAGGATAGATCCTTCACTCCGTTCCGGATGACACAGGGACTAGCTCAGACTGCGGCTTGCTTCCTCGAGGATCGAATCAATCTCTTCAACAACCTTTGCATCCAGCTTCGCCGGCTGATGTGTGCTCAGGATCGCGCTGGCTCGCGCCGTGGCTGCATCCAGGATCGTCTTGTAGCCCGAGCTTTGCCACTTTGCAAGCCCAGCGCGATAGCTGAGTTGAGGATAGTAGTACTCTTTTCGCATATGTGCCCGCGTGTGGACGTCTGTCAGGAAGTTGCCTCTGGGCCCCACTCTTGCGATGGCTTCCATAGCCAGAGTCTCGGCCGAGACCTCAATACCTCTGACCGCTCGGAAGATCATGCCCAGGATCTCGTTGTCAATCACTAACTGCTCTGCACTCGAAGTCAGCGCGTCCTCCAGCAGTCCCGCCGCAGCGACGAGATCCGCACCGGCCAGTGCCACCAAGAGGCCATTGAGTGCTTTCTCATAGGCAGTTTGCTCGTCCGGAACCCTCGAACTTGTCCCCAGTCCATAGACGTCTGAGCAGACCCGATATCGTCTTGCCAGTTGAACAATGGCGGCTGACATCATGCCCAGTTCCACCGCTCCAAAGGCAGCGGTCGCCGTCCGGCCATCCATCGGTATGGGCCGTGTGGTATACTTGACCGCTATGCCGGGACGGATGACCTGGACGAGAACGAAGCCGGCCAGGAACTCCGCGTTCTGCTGGACAAGTGTTCCGGCAAGCGTGACCGGGCTTGTGCCTCCACAGACTGGGCAGGGAGAAATCGCCACCGGCAACCCAAACTCAGCATACTTGATCAAGAAGATATCCGTGGTGCTCGCCGAGTAGGAGAGTGGGCTATCCGGGCAAACACTTCCCCACAGGAAAGGCTTCGCCTTTAGATTGTCCAGGCCCCCGGCGGCAGCGCCAGCGAGGCGAAGGATGTAGGAGAGATTGGCCACACGGTATGCTGAAACCCCGTGCTGCGTCCACAGCCACCGACCGCCGGTGCCGCTAAGGCCACAGAGCAGGCCAAATTCGAGGCCAACAAGGTCTTGTGGGTCAACAAGCTGAATTCTGAAGTCAGCCAGCTCAGCAGTGAAATCGAGCGAGCAAAGGCAGGCGGGCTCCAGGCACCTGAACTGGATGAACTGGTCAACCGGGTGGAGGTGGTGCAGGCGCAGCTTGCGGCGAAGAAGGCTGAACTAGAAGCGGTGCAGGCTGAGAAGTTCGAAGCGGCTGCCGAAGCTGCACCCAGCGTCAGGTACTGCCCCAATCGCGGTGCTGCTGTGCAGCCGAGAGCCAAGCTTCTGCCCCTACTGCGGGCAGAAGCTTGGCTAGCCCTGGCGACACTTATGAGAACCCCAGGTTGCGACCGTGTGCCGGTTCAGCGAGCCATTTAGAGCGCCTAACAAAACTCATCGCAAAGAGCGCAAAGCCCGCAGAGATACCTTTAATTTCTCTGCGCTCTCGGCGCGCTCCATGGTCTTGATAGGTATTCTTAAATGAAAAAAGCCCCCATCAGAGGACTCGCCAGACAGAGTGGGCCGGCTGACGCTGCTTGAACCGTCCGTACCATACGCAAGCCGGGAATAGGATCAGCAAGCCCAGCAACCAATAGAAGTACATCTGTGGGATGCTGGTGCCGCGGGGCGTCAAATAACGGCCCAGTCCGGCGTATAGGAAGAGATGGGTGGCGTAGAAGAACAGCGGCACCCGCCCAAACACGGTCAGCGGGCGCAGGAACTGCTGCCACAGCGCACTGGCCTGGGCGAAGACCCACATGACAATCAGGTTCACGCCGACCGTCAACAGTTGGAAAGTGATGCTTGGAGGGTATTTGACTACGTTGAGGAAATTAACCCAGGAGTTGCCGACAGCAGGGCGGATATTACCAAAGCCATTTATCCAACGCAGTACAACGAAAGCGAGGAGGAAAGCTACCCCCAGCCTGAGAGCACGCCCATAGGCTTGGTGATGGTGATCCTTGAGCCAGTGGCCGAAGGCCAGCCCAAAGCAGGCCAGCCCCAGCCAGGGCAACAGCGGGTAGTTGACCCACAGCTCGCGGTCCCCGCCGGGGATCAACAACAGGTGCGTGAGCACAGGGAAGGCACGATTCCAGAGGCTGGGGGATGGGGTTAGCAGCTCAGTACCCAGGGCTAGTACGGCGCTTAAGGCCAGCAGCCATTGGGGCTCAAGCCACAGCAGCAGGCTGCCAAGGATCATGGCACAGCCCAGAGCATATAGCACTCCGATGTACGTCGTTGCAGGCCATCCGCTGGACGTGAGCGCCCAGGCACGGTTCTCAATCCACAGTTGCAGGCCGATCAGCAGCCCACCACGGATCCAGAAGTACCTGACAACTGCCCAACGGGTCCAGCCCTGCCTCTGGCGCGAGATGGCGAACCACACCATGCCGACGCCCATCAGGAAGAAAAAGCCCGGGGCACAAAAGTGCGTCACAAAGCGCGTCAGAAAGGCAAGCGCACTGGGATAAACTGGGAGGGGGCCACCCCAGTACTCGCCGGAGGAGTGCCGCTGCGCGACAAAGTGGTTGGCATGGTCCAGAGCCATCAGCACCATGAGCAAGCCGCGCAGCGCGTCCACCGGCAACAGGCGCGAGACGCTCCAGACTGCTCTCTCTGCAGCTCGCTGATCCGATTTCAGAGGCATGGCTTTCTCGAACGACATTCAACGAACCTCGCGGTTTACTGCGGTGCTACCATCACAGGAGGTCTCTGAGTCATCGCCAGCATCGGAGGTTCTGTTGCTACGCCGCTTTCTTAAAGCTTAACATGCGTTGTACTTCTGGTGAGACAGGCGCGTAGTGATCGAACTCCATGGTAAAAGTGCCACGTCCCTGTGTGCGTGAACGCAGGCTGCTGGCGTAACCGAACATCGTCGCCAATGGTGCATACGCCGTGACGCACTGCAAGTCGCTGCGTCGTTCCAGGTTAGTGATGGTCGCCCGGCGGATCTTGAGGTCCGCTACCACTTCCCCGGTGTACTCGTCCGGTGCAATGACTTCCAGGCGCATGATTGGTTCCAGGATAACCGGCGCGGCCTTCGCTGCGCCGTCCTGGAGGGCCATGGACGCTGCCGCACGGAAGGCGATGTCGGAGGAATCTACCTCGTGGTAGTTGCCATCTACTACGGTGATCTTGATGTCTATGATTGGGTTCTCGGCCAGCACACCGCGATGCAGCGCATCGCGCACCCCTGCTTCAATAGCCGGCACGTACTGGCGTGGGATAGAAGCACCGTGCAGAGCATCCTCAAAGACCAAGCCACTGCCAGCGGGCAAAGGCTCTAGTTCCAGGATGACGTGTGCAAACTGGCCGTGTCCGCCTGTCTGCCGCACCAGCCGGTACTCGCCACGAGCCGGCCTGGTGATCGTTTCACAGTAAGCGACCTGAGGTTCACCCACATTGGCGTGTACGTTGAACTCACGCTTCATGCGCTCGACAAAGACTTCCAGGTGCAGTTCGCCCATGCCAGAGACAATGGTTTGTCCAGTTCGTTCATCCTGGCGCACATGTATGCTGGGGTCTTCATCCGCCAGTCGTTGCAAGCACAGTCCGAGCCTGGCCATGTCGGCTTTGCTCTGCGGCTCTACTGCCAACGAGACTACCGGCGTGGGGAAGCTGATCTTTTCCAAGACCACTGGCCTTGCCGGGTCGCACAGCGTTTCACCCGTCGTCGCGGCCTTGAAACCAAGCACAGCGCCGATGTCGCCAGCGCGAATTTCATTCACTTCCTCACGATGGTTGGCGTGAATGCGCACGATGCGGCCAGCACGCTCTGTCTCGCCTCTGTTGGCGTTCAGCAAGGTTTGCCCACGCTGCACAGCGCCGGAATACACCCGGAAATAGACCAGGCGCCCCATGTACGGATCAGTGACGATTTTGAAGACCAGTGCGGCAGCGGGTTCTGATGGATCAGCGTGGCACACCACTTCCTCGTCCGAGCCAGGCACAGTTCCCCGCATCGCTGTTACGTCTGCTGGTGAGGGCAGGTAAGCGACCACAGCGTCCAGCACGTTTAGCACGCCTTTGTTGCGCAGTGATGAGCCACATAAGAAAGGCACGATTTGCCCGGCCACTGTCTCACGGCGGAGCGCAGCCTGCAGCAACTCCGGTGGCACCTCTTCGCCTTCCAAGTACAGCACAGCGATTTCATCGTCGAAATCAGCCAGTTGCTCAACCATGCGCTCGCGGCGCTCTCGGGCTGCCACTTCCATCTCCGCAGGGATAGCGGTCACGCGTGGCTGTTCATCGCCATTGAAAAAGATGGCTTGCATTCGAACCAGATTCACAAAGCCGCGAAAATCAGCCTCTGATCCAATGGGCATTTGCACTGCAACCGGCTTGGCGGCAAGGCGCTCCCGGACCATATCAAGTGTGTGCTCAAAGTTGGCGCCTGGCCGGTCCATCTTGTTGACAAAGCCGATGCGTGGCACGCCAAAACGGTCTGCCTGGCGCCATACAGTCTCGGACTGGGGCTCGACACCAGCCACGCCGTCGAAGATGACCACACCACCATCGAGCACACGCAGTGACCGTTGGACCTCGGCAGTGAAGTCTATATGGCCAGGTGTGTCAATAATGTTGATTTGATGACCTTGCCATTCGCACGTCACAGCGGCGGACTGAATGGTGATGCCCCGTTCGCGTTCCTGCGGCATAAAGTCAGTGACCGTCGTGCCATCGTCCACGTTGCCCATGCGGTGCGTCTCACCCGAATGGAACAGAATGCGCTCGGTGGTCGTCGTTTTGCCCGCGTCAATGTGGGCAATGATGCCTATGTTGCGAATTTTGTGGATATCCGTTTGTTGTATTTGATGATTGCTTGCCATGGTCTACATTCCCAATACTGCCGAATTACGGCGCGACCGTGTGCCATTAGAGCTTGTCTGCCTGAAAGACCAGCCAAAATCCGTTTCCTCCCAGAAAACGGGTTTCTGAGGGCCCTTGCGAATAGCTTGTTGCAGGCACACAAAACGAGGCAGTTACAGCGCCATACCACTGTAACTGCCTCGTAACAGGGTCACGCCAAAAAGCCTGGGAACCTGCGCCCCAGGCAATGATATTGTAGTACATATGTGCTTATCTGTCAAATCAACGAGAGAAGGAAACCAGAGCCGCTGCAAAGTCCGCCCTGGTCAGCAGCAGTTGCACTGTCGCAGCTCTTAGCGATAAGCCACTGCTCCTCAAACGCAGCGCGGACGACCCGCAGTACAACTGCTGGAGAACGAGCAGCCTGCCCGTTGACCGCAATCTCCAAACCCAAACAATTAGGAGCGGAATTACTGTGCCAAAGCCCGAAAGGTCGGCTGTAGCGCTGGATACAATGAGCGGTACACCGGATACAGGGCCTGATAACGTTGCACGTTCTCAGGAATGGGCAGCGTGCGTTCCGTCACCCGCACCGTCCGTGTCACCGCTTCTTCCACGCTGGAAAATACTTCTGCCCCCACACCTGCCAGCAAAGCAGCACCGTACGCCGCGCCCTCGGTCACATTCACCAGGACCAACTCGGTTCCAAACACGTCTGCCTGGATCTGTCGCCACAGAGAACTCCGGGCGCCGCCGCCCGATGCTCGGACCTGCTCGATAGGCACACCCAGACCCTTGACCAGTTCCAGGCTATCGCGCAGTCCAAAAGACACGCCTTCTAACACCGCCCGTATTAGATGGCTCTTGCTATGCCGTACTGTCAGCCCAACAAAAGCTCCACGCGCCTGTGGATCGGGGTAGGGGGTGCGTTCGCCAGTGAGGTACGGCAGGAAGAGGAGTCCATCGCTGCCTACCGGTGCACGTGCTGCCTCGCGCGTCAGCAAGTCGTATGGATCGTCACCGGTCAGCCACGCTGTCGAACGCTCTGGCTCGCCCAGGCTATCGCGGAACCAACGGAATGAACCGCCCGCGGCAAGCATGACACCCATCAGGTGCCATTTCCCAGGCACAGCGTGGCAGAAGGCGTGCAATCGCCCTTGTGCTTCGACGGCAAATGTCTCTGAATGCGCGAATACCACACCTGATGTGCCGGAGGTGACCGAAATCACGCCAGGCCGCACCACGCCGCTGCCTACTGCTTGAGCAGCCTGGTCGCCGCCGCCACCAACCACAGGTGTGCCAGGCTTCAGACCGGTAGCTTGCGCTGCGGCTTTGCTGATCTGCCCAGAAACCTCCGGCGACTCGGTGCAATGTGGCAGCCAGTCGGCCGGGATGTCAAGCGCCTGCAGCATGCCCTCCGACCAGCGTCGGTGAGCCACATCAAACAGCGACATACCCGAAGCGTCCGATACCTCAGTGGCATATTCACCGGTTAGCAAGTAGCGAACATAATCCTTCGGGAGCAATATATGTGCGGTGCGCTCGTACACTGCTGGCTCATTCTCGCGCACCCACATGATCTTGGGGGCGGTAAAGCCAGGCAGGACAAGGTTGCCGGTGAGTTCAAGTAGCCGACGCAGTCCGCCGACTCTTTCGGTGATCTCAGCACATTGTGGGCCAGTGCGTTGATCGTTCCACAGAATAGCGGGGCGCAAAACCTGGCCGGATGCATTCAGCAGCACCAGCCCATGCATCTGACCAGTCAGGCCCACTCCACGCACATCGTCGCCGGTCAGGCCGGCCTTTCGCAGCGCTGCCTGGATGCTGGCGCATGAGCCTTGCCACCAGTCAGCCGGCGACTGCTCGGACCACAAGGGGCGAGGTGTGAAAAGGGGGTACTCCGTTGTAGCGCTAGCCACCACCTGGCCCTGCTCGTCAATCAGCAGCGCTTTCGCACCCGTCGTTGAGACATCAAGACCGAGTAGGTAGGCCATGACGTTCCTCCTCTGCTACTGGCTCAGTGGCGGCAGCGGGCCCAACTTTTCCGGATGGGACGCTCGTGCGCGGATGAGATACGCTTCCAGCCAGCCACGAGTTTTGTCAGGATGCTCTGTGGCCCACAGCACCTTCTCGTGGTCCAATGCATTGATGCGATCGTTAGCTGCCCGCAGTGCGTCCATGTTGTTGCGCAGTGCCACCTCTACGGGCATGCGCTCGGGGTTGATATCAATCCCGAAGTAGCCGCGGTAGCCGTACATCTTGAGCACATACAGTGCGGCCTCGGTCTGTTCTGGGCTGATCACCCCCACGTTCAGGTCCTGGTCATAGTTGCCCAGGGGTTGGCTGTTCCAGTGCGTGTGCAACAGGCGGCCATACTCCATGGCCAGGCTGAAGGCATAGGGCAGGTCTTCATAAGCCATTAGCATGTGCCCGACTTCGGGGTTCATCCCCACCAGGGCATGTCCTTCGCTCAACAACTTCTTGTTGCTTGGGTTCTGCAAGAGTGCTTCGACCTTGTGCCCCAGCAGCACGCCTTCTGCGGTGGTGCCGTACAAAATGTGCCCACGTGGTTCGTAGGGCTTCGGCTCGAAGGCCACGCGTATGCCAGGCACGGCGTCCATGGCCTCGACCAGCCCTTGTGCAAAGCGGTCTCTGGCGGCATAGAAATTGATGCCAAAGGGATTCTCATACCCATCAATGCCAGGCCAGACGACGGAGAAGTCTGTATCCAGTTCTTTGTTCAGCTCAAATGCGCGTATAGCGCGCTCAATGGCCATCTTTCGCACATAGGATATGGGCGAACTGAGAGAGCCCCACTCGAATTCGGCATCGAAAAACAAAAGCGGGACGACCGTCACCACACGGATGCCTGTGCTCTGCACAAACCGCTTCCAGACCTCTAGGTTGTCCTCATTGATCTCGTTGGGGTAGTGCGCCTCCATCCCGCTCAGTCCCTGGTCTTTCAGCTTGGCGGCTATGTCCAGCCGCGCCGGGATGTCCAACGCTGGCGTATAGCGGTCGTGAAAGCGCCCTCCGCCAGGTGCAAAAAACCAGATGCCAGCCGAGAACTTTAATTCCAATTCAAAGGTTTGCATGTGCCGGAGGAGTTCCTCCGGGCTACGTCGAACTGCCTGAGAGCGATGATCTATCCAGCCCATTTGACTGCTCCTTTCATAAGGTATTAGTTTGCCCACCCAAGTTAACTAGATAATATGCTTGCAGAAAATGTCAAGTTGTGTGCTGAGCCTCAAGCTATTTGGTTGGCATCTCCACAGTCTTGAGCTTAGCACAACGGCCATAGACCTCGGTGATCCTGCGCAAGCGATTCCTGATCTCTGGCGTCAATGCATCAGGGAGGAAGCGCCAGCTCCAGTTGCCTCCTAACCTGCTGGGGTAGTTCATACGCGCTTCAGGTCCTAAGCTGAGGACCTCTTGCAAAGGCACGATCGCCGTATCCGCCACCGAAGCGAACAGCCAGCGGATAAAGTCCCAACTGATGTCCTGACCATCGGTGCCGAAATAGGCCAGCGCAGCTTCGCGTTCCTCCTCCGGGCAAGTGTTAAACCAGCCAATGGTCGTGTCGTTGTCATGTGTGCCAGTGTACACGACACAGTTGTTGATGTAGTTGTGGGGCAGGAAAGGGTCATTGGCATCGCTGGCAAAGGCAAATTGCAGAATGCGCATGCCGGGGAACTCAAACCTCTCGCGCAACTCTACAACTGGGGGCGTGATCACACCTAGATCCTCAGCAATGATGGGCAGCTTGCCCAGTGCCTTCTCGACGGCGATGAACAGATCAGCGCCAGGCCCTTTTACCCATTGGCCGCGCACTGCCGTCTTTTCTGTGGCCGGCACTTCCCAGTAGCCCTCAAAGCCACGAAAGTGATCCAAACGCACGATGTCTACCAGCTCAAGCACGGCCCGGAAGCGCTCAATCCACCAGGCGTAACCCGTTTCTGCCATGCGATCCCAGCGATACAGTGGGTTTCCCCATAGCTGTCCGGTCTCGCTGAAGTAATCAGGCGGCACCCCAGCCACAACGGTGGGGTTGCCATTGTCGTCGAGATAGAAGAGGTGCGGATTGGCCCATACGTCAGCGCTGTCGTGCGCTACGAAGATAGGGATGTCGCCTACAATGCGGATGCTATGGTCGTGGGCGTAGTGTTTGAGCGCTGACCACTGTTTGAAGAACTGGTACTGCAGGTATTTGTGGTACTCGATTTCTTCGGCCAAAGCTTTCGTCCAATACGCCAGCGCCTCGGGCTGGCGGGTAACAACCTCTTTCTCCCAGGTGCTCCATACAGCGCCTTCGTGGGTGTCCTTCAGGGACATAAAGAGAGCATAGTCGTCGAGCCAGCCCCTCTTGCTTTGGCAAAAAGCAGCCAACTCTGCCTGCTCCAGCCTGCTATTCCTTCTGCGAAACTTCTCAAACGCCGTGCGTAGCAGGCTAGTCTTGTACTCGATCACCGGCCCGTAGTCAACTTGCTCGGCTGGGAAATGGTGCCCAGTCTCCACATCGGAAGGTGCAAGGTGGCCCTGTTCGACCAGAAAGTCGGGACTGATCAGCAGAGGGGTGCCAGCGAAGGCAGAGAAGCATTGATATGGAGAATCGCCATAGCCGGTAGGTCCTAGTGGCAACACTTGCCAGATGCTCTGCCCAGTTTCGTACAGGAAGTCAACGAAGCGGTAGGCTTCGGGGCCGAGATCGCCTATGCCATAGCGCCCTGGCAGCGAGGTGGGGTGCAAGAGAATGCCACTGCATCTGGGGAATCTCATGGATTCGCCTCCCTCATGGAATTGTGAATGCTGGGCCTATCTAGCCCTTTACGGTTCGTACTGGTTGGCGGATGATCGTCCTGTTTTTCTCTGGGGCCACCCTCCGTGGGTCAGTAAGATAAACCTCGTGATGCAGACCATGTGCCTCCAGGCCATGAGCCTGCATGAACTCCACCATTTTGCGGATGGACTCGCCTTCCGTGGCATAGGGGCCGACATGCAAAATCTGTGCGCATTGGCCCTCGTCGTAAATTTCCAGATGGACGTTGTCAATCTCATCCAGTTTCTTCTTTGCTTTGGCCTGGGCTTTGCATTGTTCTACGATCTCGGGCGTGATAAACTCTGGCATGCGGGTCAGTTGTTTCCAATTCCATTCCTGGCGTGGGATGGTGAAAAAGTCTCTCGTCGGGTCGTCAACCCACCACAGCCCCTCCAGTGCTGCCACCTTAAAGTCCTGCCCTTGAGCCTTCAGAGCAAACTTGACTGTATAGGCCACGCTATACAGGGCATTCAGCTTCTCGGTGTAAGCTTCGCCGCCGGGCTCACCACGGCCACTGATAGTCAAATAAGGAGTGGGATCCACCGTGATCAACGTCGGTTCGGGGGTTGCCGTGTAATACTTCCTGTACACCTTATGCAGGTCGAGTTTGTCGCCGCTAGGCATGGTCGTCCTCCTGGTCATAGGTTTAGTGGGCAATCAATCGAACATAGCCACATTATAGCCCGACGGCGGCTGGTAGCAAAAGAAGGAAAACGACGGTACGGTGGCTGGCGAATGTCATGCTCTTCATTACCGAATCTCGGTCGCGGAGACTTGACATTTTGACAAAATTGTAGTATACTATTCATAGTTGTGAACTATTTTCATATATGCGAAGCCTATCAAGTTGTGTAGGGTGGCTACGCTATCTGCAAGTGCCTGAACTCAACAAGCCATGTTCCATATCATCTGTATGCCGGGTGGAATAACGCTATCCCGTCTGTAATTGCTGTTTGGCTATTTACACCGTAGTGAGGAGGTCAACGATGATTGGGAAAGGCCGTGCTTCGGTTTTGGATCGCCCCGAAGGCAAGTTCTCAGTCCAACAGTACGATCTGCCTGAGCTTGGTGCTGGTGAGGTTCTGGTTAAAGTCCACCTATGCGGCGTGTGTGGTACAGATGCTCATGTCTATCATGGGCGTTTGTTTTTTGCCAGCTATCCTCTCGTCCTCGGTCACGAGCCTATCGGCACGATTGCCGGGCTTGGATCCGGAGTCAAATCTGACACGTTCGGCCGGCCGGTGAAGGTAGGCGACCGCGTCTATGTCGGATACAGCCCCTGTGGTCAGTGTTACTTCTGTGCTATACTCAAGAAGCCTAACCTTTGTCCCAATACCTCAGGAATCGGCCTGGGCGGTGCCCCTGGCCGGGATTGGCGAATGCAGGGCGGTTACTCAGAGTACATCCATGTAGGAGGTCACGTCCCCTTCTTCCGTGTTGATGCAGAGCCCGAAGTGGGCGTACTCCTGGAACCGCTCGTCATCGCCTACCATCAGGTCAAACGAGCAGGAGAAATGCTCGGCAGCACTGTGGTCATTCAAGGGGCCGGGGCCATTGGTATTTTCGTGGCGGCGCTTGCTAAGCGAGCGGGCGCCCGTGAGGTGATTGTCATTGGGACGCCTGAAGCTAGGCTGCAATTGGCAAGGGAATTTGGCGCTGACATTGCCATTAACATCGAATCAGTTACCGATCCCACAGAGCGTGTAAAGGCAGTAATGGCCGAAAGTCCCCATGGCTATGGTGCGGACATTGTTTTCGAGTGCACTGGCGTCCCCAAGGCCCTGGCCGAAGGGTTATCTATGGTGCGCGCAGCCGGAACTTATGTGGCGGCTGGACACTTCACCGATGCAGGCGACGTATCTCTCAACCCCTTCAAGCACTTCACCAACAAGGATATTAACCTGTTTGGTGTGTGGGGGGCAGACCTTTCTCATTGGGCTGGCGCACTGCCGATCATCGAGGCTGGAGCATACCCATTCGCCAAAGTGATTTCCCATGTCTTGCCTCTCGAGCGGGTGCCGGATGCTATGGAAGCCTTGTCTACGAAATATCGCCTGGACGGCAAAGAGGTAGCCAAGATCGTTATTGCACCATAATTGCTTGTGTTAGAGGCATGGAAGGGTAGAACTCGAATGGCTTCCAGTGAAGAAACCGTGCTATTGTCGGCAATGACTCTGGCACGTCTGTATGGGGGTCTCTTGCATCAGGTGGGTATGCCAGAGACGGAGGCTGCTCTTGCCGCCGACACAATGGTGGATGCCGATTTGCGTGGAGTGCACTCTCACGGCGCTACCTGGATTCCCACCTATGTAAAAGCACTGCGTGCCGGTTGGATCAACCCACATCCGAACATTTGTGTCGTGACAGATCATGGCCCCGTGGCGACTCTGGATGGTGACAACGGGATGGGGCAGTTGGCAAGCATCGCCGGTATGAAGCTCGCCATCAAGAAGGCTCAACAGTATGGCATTGGCATGGTCGGCGTCCGCAACAGCAATCATAATGGAGCGATGTCCTACTACACGGAAATGGCCGTTCGGGAGGACATGATCGGCTTCGCTGCCACGAACGGCGGCGCCATAATGGGACCAGAGGGCGGGATTAGCCCACGCTTAGGGAGTAATCCCTTCAGCTATGGGTTCCCTGCTAGAGACGAGCTACCTGTCATCTTCGACATGGCATGTTGCATCGTCGCCTGGAGCGAGTTCGCGCTGTACAAAGCCAGAGGCGAGAAGATCCCATTGGGTTGGGCGCTGGACAAGGATGGCCAACCTACCGATGACCCGCAGAAGGCGATGGAAGGGCTTGTCCTGCCCGTCGGCGGTCATAAGGGGTATGGCTTGGCACTCGGTGTGGATTTATTGTGCGGTGTTCTGAGCGGAGCAGCATTCAATGGTGATACTGTAATTTCCTGGCCTAGCCCTAACAATCTGGGCCATTCGTTCGTGGCCATTGATCCTGCCTGCTTTATGCCACTCGATGAGTTCAAATCGCGCATAGATGAGGAGATCCGCAAAATGCACGATTCCGCCCGTGCCAGGGGTGTGGCTCGCATATGGGTCCCTGGCGAAAGAAGCCAGTTGACCAGGGCGGAAAGGTTGAAGACCGGAATCCCTATGCTCCGCTCAGTGATCGAAAACCTTCGAGAATTGGGGCGGAAGATGGGTATGAGCGAGGAAGAACTCGCTTCATGAGTTGACTGTAACCACGTGTGCACATGCAATAGTCAGTAACTCTCAAAGGAGGATGTTTCAACATGATGACACCGGAACAGCTCCAGGAGAAAGTGGTAGGTCCCTACGTAGTTACCCTTACTCCTTTCAACTCCAGATTGGAGCTCGACCAAGAGGGTTTGCGTAGAAACATCCGCTATCTTATTGATTGCGGCATCGTCAATGGTGCGGGCGTCATCTGCCCCACTGGTAGTACAGGCGAGTGCTACGTGTTGAGCAACGAGGAACGCCGCCGCGTGTGGGAGGTTGTGATGGATGAAGCGGCAGGGCGCGTACCTGTAGTTGCGGGATGCAACCTCCCCGGCACCGACCATGTGATCGAACTGGTTAAGATGGCTGAACAAGTAGGAGTGGACGGTGTCATGATCCTCCCGCCGTATTATTGGGCACCTGCCCACGCTGACGTCGTGGCCCATTTTCAGGCCATTTCCGATGCCACTATGCTGGGCATCGTGGTTTACAACAATGTCTGGATCACTCGCTCTGATTTCTCCCTGGAAACACTCATCGCACTTAGCAGGATTGAACACATTGTGGCTATTAAGGACTGCACCAACTCTTTCTCGCGCATGATGGACGAACTCTTTGCTATCGGCAATCGGATCAACATTATCAACTGCTTCGACGGTTTGGAAGAACTAGGCTATGAGTGGGGATGCAAAGGTTTCATCACCACCTATGGCAATTTTCTGGGCGAATGGGCGGTTGACCTGCACGCTGCCAGTGTCGCTCGGGATCGCAAGCGCGGCAGGGAGCTGGCTGCATGGGTGCGTCCAGTACAAGATATCGTTAACAACGTCAAACGGACCCTGGGGGAGGCCCAGTCCATCTCCTGTTGGAAGGCGTGTATGGACTTGTGTGGCCTGGCGGGTGGCTACCTGCGTTTGCCAGCCTTGCCTGTTAGTGCCCAATTGCGAGCGGAGCTCAAGCAGACACTGCAAAGGATGGGCCGCATTTAGAACACCTATCAGAAGGGCGGAGCACGCCGAGAGCACAAAGAAATTAAGAGTATCGCCGCGGGCTTTGCGGTGTCTGCGATGAGTTTTGTTGGGCGCTCTTGAGAAGGCTAACGTCGGGTTTTGCTGCGCTGAGGCCCCCAATCTTGGGGAATAGGGTTCCATGAGGTTTATGCCATCGAGAAGGGAGGTGATCAGCGTCGGTCAATATCACGTACCTGCGAGGTGCGACGCAGGGCCAGGTTGCCTTAAGAATGTGCGAGGTAGGTTTACCAATCAAAAGTTAAGGAGGGAGTTGAAATGTCTAGCAAGAGATTATTTGCAACAGTAGTGGCTTTGCTGGTGGTGGTAGGCATGTTGCTGAGCGCCTGTGCACCCAAGGCTACGCCTGTGCCTCCAACGCCAAAGCCGACTGCACCTACCAAGATCCCACCTACACCGGTTCCACCCACAGCGACGCCGAGGCCACGCGTCCTCGTTATAGCGTATCCGGAAACTCCGGCGGAACTCGACGTTGATCTGCTTGGTGGGTTGGGCGGCGAGGATATCCTCTGCAACGCCTATGACGCTGCCTTTGAGTACAAGGTAGTGACTTCGTCTGAGGGTATTCCGGTTACAGACATTGGCCAGCCAGGCGACAAGGGAGTAGTTGGCGGCCTTTTCGAGTCGTGGCAAGTTTCATCTGATGGCACAAAACTCACCATCAAGATTCGGAAAGGCGTCAAGAGCTACTATGGCAATGAGTTTACCGCCGACGACTTCCTCTGGCGTGTGCAGCGTGCCTGGAACACCGGGTTCATCGGCAGGTTCCAATACGAGGTTGCTGGCATCACCAAACCGGAAGATGTGAAAAAGATTGACGATTACACCCTGGAGGTCACAACACCAAAAGGCCCCAACCCGGTATTCTTCAAGAGCCTGGCCACAGTCTACGCTGCGCCGGTTGACGCCAAGGAGATCAAGAAGAACTGGGTGACGTCCGATGACCCCTGGGCGGTAGAGGCCTTCCGACAACATACTTTTGGGTTCGGCCCCTATCACTTGGAAAGCATTACCCCCGGTACAGGATGCGTCTTGGTGGCGAACCCGAACTATTGGAAGGGGAAGCCGTATTGGGACAAGATCATCTGGAAAGAGGTGCCAGAAGCTTCTGCGCGGTACGCATTGCTCCAGGCTGGCGAGGTACACTATGTCTTCAACTCGCTCACCTATGAGCAGATGAGTGAGCTGCGGAAAGGTCCCAAGGACCAGGCCGCTCTGTTTGAGATGAAAAAGGGCAACGAAGGCATCTACTTCGCTATGAACACGACCAAGCTCCCGTTCAATAACGCGGGACTGCGACGCGCTCTGGCCTATGCCATGCCCTATGACGCGATCCTGAACACGGCCTACCAGGGCTTCGGTGTGCCTGCTTGTAGCTGGGTGCCAGAGATCTACCCACTTTCGACCTGCGAGTTCTGGGTCTACAAAGAGGACCTGAACAAGGCCAAGGAGCTCTGGACGGCTGCCAATGGCCCAAAGGAGTTTGAGATCCTTGTGGATAGCTCCCGACCTAGAGACCAGGATGTAGCCGTATTCATCAAGACCAACCTGGCCAAGATCGGAGTGGATGCCAAAATCCGAAGTGTGCCAACGGCCGCTTTTTGGGAAGCGTTCAATAAGAGGACGCATGACACGCTTATAACCATGTCGCTCGCTTTCGTGGCGGATGGAAACTACGCCGGACATCTTATCTTCCATAGCGGCCAGGCACTGAATGCTGCGGGTTACTCCAACCCCGAGGTAGACAGACTGTTGGATGATTCGATGGTCAGGTTCCCTGAGGATCCGAAGCGGAAAGAAGATGCTGATGGATTCCAGAAGATCCTGGCGGACGAAGTGCCGGAGATCCCCTTGCTCTACCACGGGTTCGCAGTTGGCGTGAATAAGGATCTGACAGGTCTGATCTGGTACTACGACAACCATGCTCGGTACAACGACATGCACTGGAAAGAGTAGTCTGTTTCCGTAGACCTGTTCAGGGCGTCCAACAAGGCTAATCCGCATCCCAGGTGGCTCTAGCGGCCTGGGAGGCCCATGCCCAATGCGGCTCCCAGGCCGCAGCAGCGCATAACTGAGCAGTTTGAGCACGAGGAAAGCAGCAGACTCCATGCCCCGATGTAGATGTATAATATGTAGCAAAGGGAAGACATGAATCTAGCGCGTTACATATCTCGAAGGCTCTTAATCAGCATCATCCAACTGGTGGCCATAGTCGTTGGCAGTTTCTTCCTTATGCGCATGCTGCCCGGCGATCCAGTTATCCTTCGGTTGGGACCGGCAGCAACGCCAGAACGTGTCGCCCAAGTCAGGCACGAGATGGGCCTGGACCGCCCTCTGGTAGCTCAGCTGGTCAGCTATGCGCGGAACGTTATACATGGCGATTTCGGCCATTCCTGGCGGACAGCGAATGCTGTCTCCAGCGACCTGCGGATGCGCTTTCCCGCGACGGTGGAACTGATCACCTTGAGTATGTTGTTGGCTTTGTTTGTAGCCGTGCCCATAGGCGTCATCACCGCGTTGCGCCCGAGCGGATTATTGAGCAGAGCGACACTGCTCTATACACTTCTAGCAGGGGCTATGCCTGACTATTTCATTGGTCTGTTGCTCATCTTCATCTTCTATTTCAAACTGAAGCTGGCGCCACCACCAATGGGACGTCTAAGTCTGGTGCACGCGCCGCCCCCTGCCGTGACAAAGATGTACGTGATTGACAGCTTGCTTGCCCGAAACTGGGTGACTTTGAAATCAGCTCTTGCACACCTTGCGCTTCCTGTCTTCACCCTGGCTTTTGTCCAGGCAGGTCCTATCATGAAGATGAGCCGCTCCACAATACTGCAGACCTTGGATGGAGACTTTATGTACTTCGCCCGGGTTTGCGGTTTAAAGGCGAGCTATGTCTGGCGCTATGCACTACGCAATGCCCTTCCCCCGATTGTGACCTTAGCCAGCCTCTTGTACGGGATCCTGTTGGGTGGTGCTGTGCTGGTTGAGACAGTATTCGCTTGGGGAGGGCTTGGCCAATATTCAGTGCTCATGATCGTCAACGCCGATTATGACGGCATTCAGGGGTTTGTGCTCGTTGCCTCTGCCTTTTCCTTGCTCATATATCTAGCCCTTGATCTCTTATATGTAGTGATTGATCCCCGTGTAAGGTATTAGACGTCGGGGCCACTGATTCAAGCTGTGTGAGTTGAGTCTTGCTTGAGGAGAACCCATCAGTGAATGCGCTTAAAAGGCTCAGAAGCAACAAAGATGTCCAGTTTGCGTTGGACTACTTGAGACATAACCGACTGGCAGCGCTCGGACTGCTGATCGTGACAATTGATGTCTTTTTGGCTATCTTCGCGCCTTGGATCGTTCCCTATGATCCATATGCGGCCGGCGTGGGCGAGCGTCTCGAGCCGCCGAACGGACGACACTGGTTCGGCACCGACCGCGTTGGCATGGACATCTTCTCCCGGGTGATCTACGCGCCTCGTATTGATTTGACCATTGGCGTTGTGGCGACGACAGTTTCGGTGCTCGTTGGCGCGCCCCTTGGTGTCTTCTCAGGCTACTACCGCGGACTCTTATCCGAGAGCATCGCTCGAATTTCTGATGTCGTACAGTGCTTCCCCGTATTTATTGTCGCTATGACGATTGTGTTTGTAACAGGACAAACCATCGAGAATGTGATTATCACTCTGGCTGTCCTGAATACACCAATTTTCGTCCGCTTGCTTCGCTCAAAGACGTATGCCTTGCGAGAGCGAAAGTTTATCGAGGCTGCCCGATGCGTTGGCAACTCGGACCTGCAACTCCTTATTCGGCATCTGTTGCCTAACAGCCTAGGACTGGTGCTGATTCAGTTCTCAGTGAACGTTGGGTGGGCTATCCTAATGGCTTCGGGACTCAGCTTTATCGGCGCAGGGGTGCGCATCCCGACACCGGAGTGGGGCGCGATGATCTCCGTAGGTGCTCCTGACCTTATCACGGGACAATGGTGGCCCTCATTCTTCCCCGGTCTTGCCGTTGGCATTACCGTATTAGGGCTGGCTCTGGTGGGCAGTGCCATGGAAGTGGTGTTAGACCCGACCCGACGGTAGGGATTTCATGACCGATAACATCTTGGAAGTTAAAGACTTATACGTCAGTTTCCATACCCGCGAGGGGGTAGCTCGTGTCCTGAACGGTGTCAGTTTGGGATTACCTCGCGGCAGCACTTTGGGGCTGGTGGGCGAATCGGGGTGTGGCAAATCGGTTCTGTGTAGCGCACTGCTCCACCTGGTGCGACGCCCAGGGCGTATTGACAAAGGCGATGTACTGTATGAAGGGGAGAGCCTGCTCAGGCAATCTGAGGCCGAGCTAAGGGCTTTGCGGGGGAAGGAGATTGCTATGATTCTTCCGAATCCCCACACAGCTCTGAACCCCTTATTGACCGTTGGCGACCAAATCGCTAATATGTACCAGTCGCACTTTAACGTGCCCCGGGCCGAGGCGCAACACAGAGCTGTGGAGGCAATTGCCGCGGTTGGTATCAATGACCCGGAGCGCCGGTACCACGCATACCCGCATGAACTGAGCGGTGGCATGGCTCAACGGATCATCATCGCCATAGGATTGCTGTTCTCGCCCCGGGTCCTGATAGCAGATGAGCCCACCTCTGGCCTTGACGTCACTATTGCAGCGCAGGTCTTGGACATGATGGCTGGGCTAATACAAAAGGGCGATTCGTCCAATCTGATTAGCACGCGCGACTTGGCCATCGTTGCCCAGTACTGTCAGATCGTGGCTGTCATGTGCGCAGGGCAAATTGTCGAGCAGGCCCCAGTCCAGCATTTCTTCGAGGGCGCTAAGCATCCTTACAGCCGCCTGTTGCTGGCTGCAGCGGCCTTCGACACGGCGGGAGAAGAGGCCGTTTCGGTGTCTCAAAGGCCACCCGACAAATACAATTTGCCACCAGGTTGCCCGTTCAGCGAACGATGCCGTTTCGCTCAAGGCTGTTGCGCGATGGAACGCCCGCCGCTTGCATCCGTTGCTGAGCATCATTATGTACGTTGTCATTTTCCTCTATGAGCACGCTCGATGACTAAACTGCTTGAAGTCCAAGGATTGGTGAAGCACTTCCCGATTAAGGGTTCGAAACTCGTTGTCCAGGCAGTCAACGGCGTCTCGTTCGATATCTCGCCGGGCGAGACACTGGGTCTGGTTGGCGAGAGCGGGTCAGGCAAGACAACCGTGGGGCGATGCATCCTGCGCCTGATCGAACCAACAGATGGGGAGGTTCTGTTCAAAGGCGAGGCTATCACCCATATCAGTCAAAGGGTGTTCCGTCGGCTGCGCCCCCAAATGCAGATGGTGTTCCAGGATCCCTATGACTCCTTGGATCCACATATGCCTGTGGGACGGATTATCGAGGAGCCGTTGACCCTCTGGAGCGATATGAACAGCGCCCAACGCCAGGACCGGGTGCGCGAACTGGCGGCTAAGGTGGGCCTTCAAAAAGAACTTCTCGAGGTATACCCGCACCAGTTGAGTGGCGGGCAACAGCAGCGGGTGGGCATTGCCCGGGCAATTGCCACTAGCCCTGCTCTATTGGTGTTGGATGAGCCCACCTCCGCACTTGACCCTTATGCTCATGCGGAGATCATAGGACTCCTGATCGAGCTGCAACAGACTCTGGGACTAGCATATCTTCTCATCTCCCACGATTTGCATGCTGTGCAATACGTCAGCAACAAGATAGCGATCATGTACTTGAGCATGATCATTGAGATAGGCAACCGGGATGAAATCTTTCGTTCACCCCAGCATCCCTACAGTCGGGCACTACTCTCGTCGGTGCTGTATCCTGATCCCACGATCAAGCGCCCACGAAAGTATGTCCTGAAAGGGGAAATTCCGAGTCCTATTGACCTCCCGGCTGGCTGCTTTCTGTACTCACGATGCCCGGTTGCGCTGCCCGAATGCAAAGCAAAGCGGCCTCAGCTCACCGATCTCGGCTATGGACACTGCGTCGCCTGCTTACGCGTCACTGAGAAGGATGCGCTTGGTACCTTCGATTATTCTGCTAGAGATTAGGAAAGTTGGCTACGATATTTATGAGCATCTGGCAAGATACGGACTAAGAGACTAAGATTGGAGGTATGAAAGTGATCCCGAAAGGATATATGGGCAAACTTCTCAGGGTCAATCTGACTAACCGTCGGATCAGTGAGGAGCCGCTCAGAACAGAGTGGGCCAGGGACTACCTTGGCGGTGCGGGCCTGGCTGCTCGTATCCTGTTCGACGAGTTACAGGCTGGAGTAGATCCTCTGTCCCCTCAGAACAAACTCTTGTTTATGACTGGCCCTATAACAGGCACGCCCTTCCCAGCCAGCGCCCGCTACGAAGTCTGCACCCTCTCGCCGCTAACTGGCATCTGGCTAGACTCAAGCTCAGCAGGAACGTGGGCTACACCATTTAAGCGTTGCGGGTATGACGGGCTGATCGTCGAGGGCGCAGCAGATACGCCAGTCTATTTGTATGTTCATGATGGTGGTGCTTCATTGCGCGATGCTAGGCACCTGTGGGGTCAGGATGCGCTCGAGGTTCAAGAGAACATTCGTGCCGAACTCGGCGATGGCAAAGCCAGCGTGGCGTGCATCGGCCCTGCGGGCGAGAAGCGCGTGCTTCTCGCCGCAATTGTGAACGATGAGGGGCGGGTTGCTGGTCGTGGAGGCGCAGGCGCGGTTATGGGTTCCAAGAACTTGAAAGCGATCGTCGTCCACGGCACCAAGAGAGTACCTGTAGCTGATCTCGAGGGCATGCGGCAATTCATTCGAAGAGCAAATGACATCTTTGCTGGACATCCCCTGCTTCAGTCGTTCAAGCGAGATGGCACGGTGGGGGGCATGGATGTTCTCTTTCAACTAGGTGACATCCCTATCCAGAACTGGAGGCAAGGGGAATGGACCGCTGAGCAGATGCATGCTATCGGCGGCGCAAAGATCACTGCAACGATACTACGTCCCCACAGGGCTTGTCTGGGCTGCACCATTAAATGTGCACGTTGGATCGAGATTAAGGGTGGCCCCTACACAATGGTAGGGCCTGGCCCAGAGTATGAGACAGCGGCAGCCTTGGGTAGCCTGTGCTTAAACGACAATCTGGAAGCCCTCTGCTTCGCCAATGACCTCTGCAATCGCTATGGGTTGGATACTATATCGAGCGGCGTGGTGATTGCCTTTGCTATGGAAGCGTACGAACGCGGCTTCTTGACCGCGACGGATGCAGGAGGACTCGATCTATCTTGGGGGAATGCGGATACTATCGTGGAGCTCATTCGTCAGATGGGTGAAAACTGCGGACTTGGTGCCCTGCTTAACCAGGGAGTCAAGCGGGCGGCCGCGAAAATCGGGAATGGTGCTCCATCCTTTGCTGTGCATGTCAAAGGCCTGGAAATGCCAATGCATGACCCACGGGCTTTTTTCAGCATGGCCGTCAACTATGCCACATCTCCCAGAGGTGCCTGTCACCTGCATGGCCAGCCACTGAGCTTCGAGTCCGGTGCCACCATGGCCGAAGCCGGTATCGCAGAGCCACAAGATCGCTTTGGACTCACAGGCAAGGGGCTGGCGGCGAAAGTAGCGCAGGACATGGCCTCCATCTATGATTCGCTAGTGGTTTGTTTCTTCGCCGCTTCTGCGCTTCAGCCGAGCCAGATCGGTGAGTTGCTGACTGTCACCACCGGAGAGAAATATGATGGCCAACGCGTGCTTACCACGGGCGAGCGGATCAGCAACTTACAACGCCTCTTCAACCTATACATGGGGATGGTTCCAGCAGATGATAAGCTGCCACCACGTTTGCTGAAACCGACTACGACTGGCCCCACTGCTGGCAAGGTGCCGAACATCACCGATCAATTGAAAGAATATTATCAAGTCCGTGGCTGGTCGCAGAATGGCTTGCCGTCTCCTGAGAAGCTGAAGGCTCTGGGGTTGAAAGAGCTTGCCACGAGGGTTTCGGCTCTAACACGGAAGCCTTGATGTGGTTGCATGGGATGGTGACCCTATATGCAGCCTGAACTGGAAGCAGCAGGATCACAGAAAGATAGATTTCGTGTTGGGCTTTTGATACCATCTTCCAACACGGTGATGGAGGTTGACCTTCATCGCCATCCTGGCCCGGATATCACCGTTCACACGGCGCGAATGTACATGGAAAGCACGACCCCTGAAGGCGAAGCCAGAATGCTGGATGAGTTTACCATGCCTGCTGCCCGTGATGTGGCCACAGCGAGACCGAACGTGGTGGTCTTTGGCTGCACAAGTGCAGGGGCACTGCGAGGCAATACGTACGATGCGGAGTTGTGTGCTCGCATATCCGATGTC
>Ga0172366_10000883_pt1 | contig 22781 bp, 23 predicted proteins | sample LakKivSesite69cm_FD_114533 | JGI IMG/M metagenome (GOLD analysis project Ga0172366, IMG submission 114533) | Sediment microbial communities from Lake Kivu, Rwanda - Sediment site 69cm | ecosystem: Environmental > Aquatic > Freshwater > Lake > Sediment | place: Rwanda: Western Province, Lake...
CGGTCCGATGCCGGCTAATTTTTCCAGCTCTTTTAGCAAAGCGGTGTTGATGTCTATTTTCTGTTGAGAAGTTGCTTCAGAAGAAATCTCAACAGAAGCGTCTTTTGTTTCTTGAGCTGAGACAATATTTGCCGAACCCGGAGTTAAAGTCGCGCTCCAGACCCAGTCGGCAGGAGTTCTATTATATGATTGGCCTCGGGGGGCTTTTTCGTAATTAACGGAATCAACAATTTTCCCATCAGGCTGAAACAAATTTAAACCGTCAGCGTCATTATTTAGAGTAATTTTGCTAGTCGGCCGAGAAAGAACTAAAAAATCGAGAGGTCCAATTTTTGTTCCTTTAGGGAAAATGTAAGTCCTTTTACTGCCTATAATATCTTCGGTTTTCCAATCCGAAATGTCAATTTCAAAATTACTTTGATTAAAAATTTCAATCCATTCTTCGAGTTCGTCAGGGCCTTCGGGCGAGGGAAGAATTTCATTAATTACGATATCTGAGAGATGGGTTATTGATTCCGGCCCTTCTAAAGATTTAGGTTCGGACTCTGGCTGAGATTCCTCTCCAGGAAAGGTTTCAGTTTTTGATTGGGTAGGTTCGGAAGGGGGGTATAAATAAAAATCTTGACTGTTGTTGCCTGTGCTTTGGTAATCTCCATTTATATTTTTCCTTTTTAATCGTTGATTAGGACCTGGGTTTTCCAGGAAGGGGGCTTCTTTAACAAAAGGATTTTGGCCTTCTCCCCAGGTTAAACTATCAAGAATTACTCCCTCCGTATTAAAAAGGGCAATACTATTATTTTTAGCTAAGGTGGCTGCGCTCCAAACATCAGCTCCGATAGCGAGATGGAAATCTTCTTTGGAATTAGCCCAGAGAAAATATCCTTTGGCTTGAATTTGACTTCCGCTTGGGAAGACCCGGACCGAGGCTTCGCTACCAGTGGAAGTTCTTTTTCTTAATTTATAACTCGATATATCAATAGCATTATTGCCGGGATTGTAAATTTTAATAAAATCATTATCGGCTTTTTCGCCGGCGATTTGAATTTCAACAATTAAAGACGAGGAATTTTCAGCCTGAACAGAAAAGACAAAAAGACCACAACCCGTCCACCACCCTAAAAGGATTGTTGCTGCCCCTAGCCCCCACACTAAAATTTTAGCGTGGGGGCTTGACAAATTCTTCATAATCTATTATAATAAGTGAAGCTTAGTATAAAATAGCTCCGGAGCTGGGGGTAGGAGTTTTTTTTGACGGACGGCCTGGCTAGGCGCGAGGCCGTTCCTCGAAAAAATTCTAAAATTTGTGTTCCTAACACCAAGTTACCCCTGGCTCCGGGGCTGTTTTTTTTATTACGCTCCTCCGGTTGTTCGCTCTACTTCTTCTATGGTTGTTACCCCATCTAAAACCTTTATTAATCCATCTTGATACATCGTCACCATTCCTTTTTTTATTGCTTTTTCTTTCAAGGCAGCAATTGACGGAGAAGTTAATATAAATTTTTCCATTTCATCATCAACCAAAAAAGTTTCAAAAATACCAATTCGTCCTCGGTAGCCGGTGTAGTTACAATTTTGGCATCCCTTAATTTCTGGAATCTTTACCCTCCCACCAATTTCCGGGATTTTAACCTTGGGAGGAAGATTCTTTAACTCCTTTTTTAATTTTTCTAAAAATTGGTGGGGGGGAGTTCTAAATTCAACGCATTTTTTACAAACTTTCCTGATTAATCTCTGGGCAACAGCCATATTTATTGCTGGGGCAATATTAACTGGTTTTTCTCCCAAGGCCTGCAACCTGGTCACTGTACCAGCGGCATCGTTTGTATGTAAGGTGGTAAAAACTAAATGACCGGTTAAAGCAGATTGGAGGGCGATGGAAGCTGTTTCTAAATCCCTAATTTCTCCGACTAAAATTACATCCGGGTCTTGACGCATAATCGACTTTAATCCGGAAGCAAAGTCATACCCTTTTTTTGGCTCAACCTGGGTTTGGGAAATTCCCTTTAAATGATATTCAATTGGGTCTTCGATGGTAATAATTTTGATTTCTGGTTTCTGAACTTTTTTTAAAAAGGCATAGAGGGTAGTGGTTTTCCCAGAGCCGGTGGGGCCGGTGACAATAATCATCCCATTTGGTTTCTTAATCTCTTTTTCAAAAATCTCCAACAAATCTTTTCTTAAGCCCAAGGTCTCTAGCTCAATTAGAGCTTTCGGATTTAATAATCTTAAGACAATTGTCTCTCCATATTCAGCCGGCAAAGTAGAAGTTCTAATTTCAATAGCCACTTCGTTTATTAAAATAGAAAAACGGCCATCTTGGGGCCGGTCAGTAATATTTAATTTGAGTCCAGAAAGGAGCTTGGTCCGATTCAAAAGTCCTTGATATATTTTTAAATCAAAATTTATTACATCTTGCAAAAGGCCATCAATTCTAATTCGGATTTTAGCCTCTTCCTCTTTTGGTTCAATATGGATATCGGAGGCTTCGAAGCTGATTGCCCCTCCCAAAATAACCTCCGAGAGCTCGGTAACGCTTTTTTCTAAAAATTCTCCAATTCTTTCCTTAAAATCAGAAACATTTTTTATCTTTCGTGTTATATTAAGAGTAGCAGGGGAGATTTTTACCTCGCCAATAATTTTTTCGGGCATTATCTCAAACTATCTTATTCTGAATTAAAAGTCAAATGAGGCCACAATATTTTACTACTAATCCTTCGCAAACCAAAAAATTGGGAGAAATTTTAGCCAAAGAAATTCTCAAAACCAACCCCCAAAAGAGAGCTTTTGTTGTAGGTTTGGAAGGAGACTTAGGGGGAGGGAAAACCACTTTTCTGCAAGGTTTTGCTTCTGGTTTGGGATTAAAAGAAAAGATATTAAGTCCAACCTTTGTCATTTTAAAGAGATTTAAGATTAAAGATTTAAAATTAAAGAATTTCTATCATATTGATTGTTACCGAATTCAAAAATCAAAAGAAATTTTAGATTTGGGTTTTAAAAAAATTATTTCTAACCCTAAAAACATCATTACCATAGAATGGTCAAACCGAATTCAAAAAATTTTACCTGAAGGAACTCTAATTTTAAAATTTCAATTTGCAAATAAAAATAAAAGAAAAATTTTGGTAAAAAATGGCTGAAAAAAAGCGATTAATTATCATCGATAGTAATTCCATAATTCATCGGGCTTTCCACGCCTTACCGCCTCTGAAGACTCAAAAAGGAGAATTGGTTAATGCGGTTTACGGGTTTTTATTGGTTTTTTTCAGGGCAATAAAAGAATTTCAGCCAGATTTTATAGCCGCGACTTTTGATTTCCCTGCCCCTACTTTCCGACACCAAAAATATAAAGAATACAAAGCTAAAAGACCGCCAGCGCCAGAAGGACTATATCAACAGATTCCGAAAATTAAAGAAATTTTACAAACCTTTAATGTCCCCATTTTTGAAAAAGAAGGCTTTGAAGCCGATGATTTAGTTGGGACAATTAGTGAAAAATTCCCCAAAAAACAAGTTTTCCCCGAGGTTCAAAGTATTATTTTAAGTAGTGATTTAGATACCCTTCAGCTGGTTAATCCTAAAACCAAAGTTTATCTTTTAAGAAAGGGGGTAAAAGATACGCTTTTATATGATGAAAATTTAGTTAGAGAAAAATATCAAGGACTAAATCCCGGGCAGCTCATTGATTTTAAAGCTCTAAGAGGAGATCCGTCGGACAATATTCCTGGAGTAACTGGGGTTGGAGAAAAGACCGCCAGCCGGCTCATAAAAGAGTTCGGTAATTTAGAAAATCTTTATCATAATTTATCAGAAAAACCTGAACAGATTAAATCGGTTAGTCCTAACTTAATGAAAGTTTTGCTTCAACAACAAGAACAAGCTTTTTTTAGCAGGGATTTAGCCGCTATTAACAAAGATGCTCCTATAGATTTTAAGCTGGAAAAATTTACTTGGGGGAATTATGACAAGCAAAAAGTAATTGAAATTTTAGACAGATTTGAGTTTTATAGCCTAATTAAAAGATTGTCAGAAATATGATAAAATAAAATATATTCTTTGAAGTAAAAATTATTTCCTTATATTGCCAGCAACAATGGACGAGCAAAAAACCTTACAACAGCGAGAATTTAAAGAGACCTTGGGACATTTTAAGAAAAATAGTCAAGTGCGCGTTTTTGTATTCGGAGGTTTTTTATTACTGGAATTGGTTTTGATATTGATGAAAGTTCCAGTGCCCGGGGCAGCATTGATAGTGGCGACCTTTCTGTTTTTATCAAATTTTATTCACATCCTAGTTTTAAGCAAAATTAAGCTTGCTTTTAACCGCCTTAATGAGACGTATTTGTTTTTTCAAATAGTAGAAGTTATTGCGATTTTGATAGCTATTCATTATTTTGGAGGAATGGCTTACGGAGGAATGGTCTTGTTAATGATTTATGTTTTATTTGCTTATTTTGTTTTCCCTCAAAGAATTTATCCCCGAATTTTAGCGGGAGTTTGCCTGTTTGGTTATGCTATTGTAGGGGTTTTAGAATACTTAGGAATTTTAGGGTTTCATGATGTGGCTAATGTAGGGATAAACGTAATGAGAAACAAGTTCGTATTTTCAACTTCTATGGGTTTTATGTTGGGAGCCCTGATTGTTTTAGCGATTTACGGCGATATTTTTTCCAAACGATTAAGAAACACTATTCAAGAATTGGCTCAAAGAGAAGCAGAGCTGGCCGAGGCTAGCACCGTTTTGGAAATCAAGGTTCAAGCCAAGACGAGGCAATTGAGGGAATTAGCCGAGGGCCTGGAGAAAAAGGTTCAACAAAGGACCGAAACCCTGCAGAAAAGAGTTCAAGAATTAGAGAGGTTCCACAGGCTAACCGTGGGCAGAGAATTGAAAATGATAGAGCTTAAGAAAAAAATTCAAACCTTGCAAGACGAGAAAAAAGTAAAATAAGCTTTATGACCTCATTCTCTAAAAAAAGAAACAGAAATAATAAAAAGGCGGAGATGAAAGAATTCAAACAGTCCAGGGCCGCATTATTGAATATTTTAGAGGATAGCGAACAAGCCAGGAAGGAGGCTGAAGCCGAAAAAAACAAAACCGCGGCTATTATTACTAATTTTAGTGATGGGCTGTTGTTCTTTGATAACAACAATAAGCTTTCTTTGATCAATCCTCAAGCCGAAACTTTTTTCGATGTTAAGAGTCGAGATGTGGTCGGCAGGACTATGGGTGAATTAGCTACTTTCCCAACCATAATGCCTGTAGTTCAATGTTTGGTTGAGTCAACCAAGGAAATCTTTCGTCAAGAGCTTTCCTTGGAAATCCCCAAACAGATGACCATAGAGATTAACACTGTTTCTGTGGTTCAAGACAAACAAAAAACAGGGACGCTAGTAATTTTACACGATATCACTCGAGAAAAAATGGTGGAAAGAATGAAGACCGAATTCGTCTCTCTGTCAGCTCATCAACTGAGAACTCCTTTATCAGCTATTAAGTGGACCCTAAGAATGCTTTTGGATGGAGATTTAGGAGAGATAACAAAAGAACAGAGAGAGTTTATTGAAAAAACCTATCAGTCAAACGAAAGAATGATTAGTTTAATTAACGAACTCTTAGATATCACTCGAATTGAAGAAGGAAGGTATCTTTACAAGCCCATTTTTACCGATTTTGAGCCAATCATCCAATTTGTAGTTAATTCCTATCGAGAAGAAATCGAAAGGAAAAAAATTAATTTTGAAATTCAAAAACCAAAAGAGAAACTGCCGAGATTAGTTGTCGATGTTGAAAAAATGAGATTAGCCATCCAAAATCTTTTAGATAATGCTATCAGATATACCCCGCCCGGTGGGCAGATAATAATTTCTTTTAAAAAGAAGGAAAAAGAAATTGAGTTTTTGGTAAAAGATACCGGAATCGGGATTCCAAAAGACCAACAGGCAAGAGTATTTACTAAGTTTTTTCGGGGGGGCAATGTGATAAGAATGGAAACTGAAGGTTCCGGCCTAGGTCTTTTTATTGCCAAAAATATCGTTGAGGCTCATGGCGGCAAAATTTGGTTTGAATCAAAAGAGGGCGAAGGGACAACCTTTTATTTCTCTATTCCTATTCGACGGGAATTTGGCGATTTCTTAAGAGAGTTTTAGAATAAAATAATGCGATGCCAATACATATTAGTATCGACCATATGGGCTGTGGATATCGCACTTGCAGAGATTTTTAAAAAAGTTTAAAGTGAAAATATGGCAAAGAAAATTTTATTAGTCGAAGACGAGGAGATTGTGACTGATCTCCTTCAAAGAAAACTACAAAAAGAGGGTTATGAGATTTTTGTTGCTAGAGATGGAGAAGAGGGGTTAAAACTAATGGAAGAAATAAAACCCAACCTGATTTTACTTGATATCATTATGCCAAAAATGGGTGGATTTGAAGTGATGGAGGGGATGAATAAAAATAAAGAATTAAAGAAAATTCCGGTTATCGTCATTTCTAATTCGGGGCAGCCAGTAGAACTGGATAGAGCTCAAAAATTAGGAGCAAAAGATTGGTTGATTAAGACCCAATTTGATCCTCAGGAAGTTATTGATAAAGTAGTTAAACAAATCGGCAAATAATATGGCCAATAAAACAATTTTAATTATCGAAGACGATAAGTTTTTGAGGGAACTAATTACCCAGAAACTTATTAAGGAAGGGTACGAAGCTTCTGAGGCGGTTGACGGAGAAGAAGGAATAAAAAAAATTAAGGAAGAAAAGCCAGACTTAGTTTTACTTGATTTAATATTGCCAGGAATTGATGGTTTCGAGGTTTTATCGAGAATGAGGGAAGAGCCAGATTTAAGCCGAATTCCAGTGATTATTCTTTCTAATCTTGGCCAGAGAGAAGATGTTGAAAGGGGACTAAAAATGGGTGCGGTTGATTATTTAATTAAGGCTCACTTTACTCCCGGAGAAATTATCGAAAAAATAAAAGCCGCCCTAAAATAGAAAATAGGGACGTGTACATTTTTTCTATTTATGCCAGAACTACCTGAAGTAGAAACTACGGTTAGAGATTTACAAAAAAATATCCTCGGTCGAAAGATCGAGGATATTTGGTCTGATTTTAAAAAATTAGTAAAAAAACCGAAAAATTTTGAGCAATTTAAAAAAGAAGTTAAGGGTAAAAAAATTCAAAAAATTTGGCGAAGAGGTAAAAATATCTTATTTAACCTTTCTCAAAATAAAACCCTTCTCGTTCATCAAAAGTTAACTGGCCATTTACTTTTAGGAAAATGGAAATTAGAAAAAGAGCAATGGAAGTCAAAAATTAAAGGGTCTCTTTCAGAAGACTCAAAGAACAAATTTTTACACTTAATATTTTTTCTTGATAATAGTCAAATGTTGGCCCTTTCTGACTTAAGAAAATTTGCTAAAGTAGAATTATGGGATAGTCAATTATTAAAAGAATCAGAAGAAATGAAAAGTTTAGGACCAGAACCCTTAGAAAAATCTTTTACTTTTGAAAAATTTAAAGAAATCCTTCGGCAAACTCGCGGCAAGATAAAACAAATTTTAATAGATCAAACAGTTATTGCCGGTATTGGCAATATCTATTCTGATGAAATTTTATGGCAGGCGAAAATTCATCCTTTCAAAGAGATAAAACAATTAAACAACGAAGAGTTAAAAAGAATTTATCGGGCGATGAAAGAAATTTTACCCAAAGCAATTGAGCTTGGTGGCGAATCAATTTCCGATTTTCGGAGAATTTCTGGAGAAAAAGGATATTTTGACAAAGAAAGAAAGGTCTATCGTCGGGAAAACGAGAAATGTTTTCGTTGCGGTACAATTATTAAGAGAATTAAATTAGCTGGCAGGTCAGCCCATTTTTGTCCGAGGTGCCAAACCAGGTAGTGAAAGTTTGACTGGGACTTCGTCCCGATTTATTCTCCGAAGGCGAATTGTCAAACTTCTACTACTTGGCAAAAAATATGATTATTTTTCTTTACGGTCCAGATACTTATAGGTCAAGACAAAAATTAAATGAAATTATTGAGCATTACAAAAAAATCCACAAAAGTGGGTTAAATTTGAGATGTTTTGAAGACGAAAATTTTAATTTTCAAGAATTTAAAAATGAGATTCAGTCAATATCAATGTTTGCTGAAAAAAAATTATTCGTTTTGAAAAACGTATTTTCAAACATAGATTTTAAGGAAAATTTTTTAAACTCTTTCAAAAAATTTCTTGATTCAAAAAATATAATTTTATTTTATGAAGAAGGGGAAGTTGATAAAAAAGACCCTCTTTTTGAAAACTTGAAGAAACATGTAAAATCCCAAGAATTCGAACTTTTAGATGGCCAAAAGTTAAAAAACTGGACAAAAACAGAACTAAAAAACTATGGGGTGAATATCGAAAATGAAGCCTTAGAAAAATTGATTGATTTCGTCGGCAATAACCTCTGGCAGCTGTCAAATGAAATAAAAAAATTAGCAAACTACAAAAACAAAAAGAAAATTGAAAAAGAGGATGTTGAACTTTTGGTGAAACCAAAAATAGAATCCGATATTTTTAAAACCATCGATTCTTTAGCCGAAAAGAAAAAAGACCGCGCTTTAGTTTTAATCCATCAACATTTAGAAAGGGGAGATAATCCTTTATATCTTTTAAGGATGATTAATTTTCAGTTTCGGAATTTGCTAATAATGAAATCATACGAATTAAGACGCGAATCATATACGCCCCGTAGTGGGCTTCGCTTTGCTACTTGGGCGAATTATATGCAAACATTGTCTGAAAAATTAGGAATGCGTCCTTATGTAATACGAAAAACAACTCAGCAAGTTAGAGCCTTCTCTTTAGATGAATTAAAAAAAATCTACCAAAAAATATTTAAGGCAGACCTTGATATTAAAACTGGCAAGATGGACCCGGAAACAGCTCTGGATTTACTTATCGCTGGGATCTGAAAATTAATTTTGTGATTCGCGATTTTTTTCTGGCCGCAGTATTTTTTTTAATTAATCCGGTTTTGGCAGATTTATCTAAAATTTTAAAGACCTGAGGCAAAAGTTTTTTTGCTTCCTCAACTCTTTTCTGAGAAACTAAATTTTTAGCCTCTTTTAAGAGGTTTTTTAATTTCCTCATTTTCTGGAGATTTCGAGCTCTCCGTCTTAAACTTTGACGTAGAGCTTTTTTAGCTGATTTTATTATTGGCATTATAGTTATTCTTTACCACTTTTGATTTGTTTCAGCAAGTCTCTGATTTCGGCTGCCCTTTCAAAATCTAAGTTTTTGGCGGCTTCCCGCATTTCTCTCTTTAATAATTTTTCATCCCGAATCAGCAAAAATTCCGAAGCTATTTCCTTTTCCTTTAAAGCAAATGGCCAATCCCTTATTTCTTTGATAATTGGCTTGGGCTGAATGTTGTGTTTTTTGTTGTATTCTTGCTGAATTTTTCTCCTTCTCTTAACTTCAGTAATTGCCGCCTTCATTGATTTAGTTATTTTATCAGCATACAAAATTATATGTCCATCTAAATGCCGGGCTGCCCGACCCATGGTCTGAATTAAAGTGGTTTCTGACCTCAAAAACCCTTCTTTATCGGCATCTAAAATGGCAACCAGAGCAACTTCTGGCAAATCTAATCCTTCTCTCAATAAATTAATTCCAACCAAAACGTCGTATTTCCCCCCTCGTAAATCTTTAAGGATTTGCGGCCTTTCCAAAGTCTTCGCTTCAGCATGAAGCCACTGAGTTTTAATCCCTCTCTCAGCTAAATAATCAGATAGGGCCTCAGCCAATCTTTTAGTTAGAGTTAGAGCTAAAACTCTTTGTTTCTTTACCACCCGTTTCTTGATTTCTTCAACTAAGTCTTGGACCTGATTTCTTGCCCTCCCAAATTTTGCTTTGCAAAATTTGGGAGGGTGAATTGGTCTAACCTCAACCGATGGTTCTAAAAGCCCGGTCGGTCTAATTAATTGCTCAACTAACAGTTTTGATTTTTGGTTTTTAATTTTTGATATTTCTTCCTCGGCTGGGGTAGCTGAAACATAAATTACCTGATTTACTCTCCCCCCAAATTCTTTAAACGTTAAAGGCCGGTTATCAATAGCTGAGGGTAGCCGAAATCCATATTCAATTAAAGTTTCTTTTCTGGCTCTATCCTGATTAGCCATAGCATGAAGCTGGGGCAAGGTTTGATGAGATTCATCAATAAAAACCAAAAATCCGGGGTCAGACTCAGGTCTAACCCTGTAGTAGTCAATTAAAGTATAGGGAGGTTCGCCTGGTTTTCTGAATTCTAAATGCCTTGAGTAATTTTCAATCCCATGGCAATAGCCGGTTTCTCTCATCATTTCTAAGTCGTAATTTGTCCTTTGTTCTAATCTTTGGGCTTCTAATAACTTCTTTTGTCTCTTTAATTTCTTTAGTTGTTCCTGTAATTCTAATTTTATATTCTCAATAGCTATATTTAATTTGTCCTGGGGTGTCACCCAAAAACGAGCGGGATAAAGTCTGTAGTTAGTATTTAGTATTTGGTATTTAGGGGCGAGTGAGGCAGGTGAAATTGAAACTTTATCAATTCCATCACCCAAAAATTCTATTCTTAGGATTTCTCTACCAGTAACTAAATAAATATCAATAATGTTGCCCCTAACCCTAAAAGTCCCTGGTTTAAAATCAATGTCGTTTCTCTGATATTGTAAAGAAGTTAAATGAGAGATTAAATTCCTTCTTTTTATTTTCTGGCCGGGTTTGATTTCTAAAGAAACCTGCTGATAGGCCCCGGGAGAGCCAATGTTGTAAATGCAGGAAACCGAGGCGACAATGATGATATCATCTCTGGTTAATAAATCCTGAGTGGCCGCGTGCCGCAACCGGTCAATTTCCTCATTAATCTTGGCGTCTTTTTCAATATAAGTATCAGTCTGAGGAATATAAGCCTCTGGTTGATAATAATCATAATAAGAAACGAAATAATGAACGGCATTTTCAGGAAAGAACTCTTTGAATTCTTGGTATAACTGGGCAGCCAAGGTTTTGTTATGTGAGATTATTAAAACCGGTCTTTGAATTTTTTCAATCACCTTAGCCATGGTAAAAGTTTTCCCAGAACCGGTCACGCCTAAAAGAACCTGATGTTTTACTTCGTCTTTTAAATTTTTCACCAATTTTTCAATCGCCTGTGGCTGGTCACCAGTTGGTTTGAATTTCGAAACTAGTTTAAACATAAATGTATATATTTTCCTTAATGGGAGGTGGGTGGGTTGTAGTTTATTCTTTTTATCTTAAATTTTCCTTTTATTCAACCCTTGTAAATTTTCGAAAAATAAGTTAAAAGAAAAATAGGGCACTTAATATCAAAAAAGGAGGGCAAATATGGAAAACGAGAAAAAAGTGATAGGAAAATGCTGCCCAAAATGTAAGAGAGGTTTTGCGAAAGATTGGTTACGGTGTTACAATTGCGGGGGACAATTGATAAATGTTTATGGAAGACCTAATAGTAAAGACCTTCTTGACCCGGTTAAGCCAGGCGATTTAGTAGGAAAAGAAATAGGTGGTGGCGATAAGCCACCCCTTTTATTTTGGTTTAAGTTTGGCTAAAATTAAAGAGAAATGAAAAAATTATTAAAAAAGTTTATTCCCAATTTTTTATTAAGCTGGTACCATTTTTTGTTAGCTTTTTTAGGAGCCGTTTTATATCGGTTTCCTGCTAAAAAAATAAAGGTGATTGGGGTAACAGGAACAAATGGAAAGTCAACCGTAGTTGAGATGACCTCTAAAATCTTAGAAGAAGCCGGATACAGAGTAGGTAGCTTATCCTCAATAAAGTTTAAAATTGGAGATAAAGAATGGCCAAATACTCTCAAAATGACAATGCCCGGCCGGTTTAAAATACAAAAGTTTTTAAGACAAGCCTTAAATTCGGGGTGCCAATATATGATTTTAGAAGTCACTTCTGAGGGAATCAAACAATATCGTCATAAATTTATTGATTTTGAGGTAGCCGTATTTACTAATTTGACTCCCGAGCATATTGAAGCTCACGGCGGTTTTGAAAATTATAAAAAAGCCAAGGGAAAACTTTTTCAGGTAACCAAAGGTGTCCATATTATTAATTTGGAAGACGAAAACGCCGAATATTTTTTGGAATTCCCAGCTAATAAAAAATACACTTACGGCTTAAATCAGGGCGATATTAACCAGAAAAACCTTCAATTAAGTCTTCAGTTAGTTGGCGATTTCAATATTTATAATGCCTTAGCATCAATTTGTGTAGGTTTGTCTCAAAGGATTAGTTTAGAAACCTGCAAAAGAGCAGTAGAAAAAGTTAAAGAAATTCCCGGCAGGATGGAAGAAGTAATTTCAAAACCTTTTAAGGTTATTGTTGATTACGCCTTTACGCCTAATGCTTTAGAAAAAGTTTACCAAACTTTAACTCATCAACTCATCAACTCATCAACTAATAAACTAATCTGCGTTTTGGGTGCCTGCGGGGGAGGAAGAGACAAATGGAAAAGGCCGGTACTTGGAGAAATCGCGGCAAAATATTGTGATGAGGTAATTGTTACCAATGAGGACCCTTACGATGAAAACCCCTACCAGATTTTATCTGAGATAAAATCTGGAATTTCCAAATCCCAATTTCCAACCCCCAATTTTTATGAGATATTAGATAGACGAGGAGCAATAAGAAAATCTCTTGGATTGGCTAAACCAAATGATGTAGTAATTATTACTGGTAAAGGTTGCGAACCCTGGATTTGTATAGCCAACGGTAAAAAAATCCCTTGGGATGATCGTCAAGTTGCCAAAGAAGAATTTCAAAAATTAAATTTATGAAAAAATACGAGATTATTGAACATATTTCGGATTTAAAAATTAGGGCTTTTGGCAAAACCAAAGAGGAATTATTTTTGAATATGCTTTTAGGAATGACAAGCGCCCTCCGGGCTAAAACCAAAAACCAAAAACCAAAAATCAAAAAGATAAAAATTAAATCACTTGACCCAGAAGCTCTCTTAGTTGATTTTTTAAGTGAAGTTTTATATCTAATTCAAGTTAATAAAGAAATTTATACAAAGGTAAAATTTATTAAATTTTCAGATAAAGAGACAGAGGCCGAACTTTCTGGTCAAAAAGTCGAAAGACTTGGCGAAGATATTAAAGCTGTGACATACCATAGTTTGGATATCCATCAAAGAAAAGACGGCGCCTGGGAAGCAACAGTTTTATTTGATATTTAAAAAACGCCCCAAATCGGAAGGGGGTCGGGGAAACCCTTCGGTTTTCCCGTATAGGAAAATATTAAAAACCGGAGGGATGCGAGAGCTTCCTGTCAAACAGGAGCTCCCATCCTAGGGTTTTTAAAGAGCGAGCCCGAAGGGCGAGCGATTAACTCTGTAATACCACTATGATAAATTTATTTCCAAAAGACGAAATATTTTATACTCTCTTTGAGAAACAGGCTGAAAAACTAAGTGAGGCAATCAAGCTTTTAGACGAAATTTTAGAAAAGCCCCAAAAATTGGAGGAATTGTCTTTAAAAATGAAAAATTTAGAAACTGAAGCTGATTCCCTTGGTCACAATGTGGTTGACCATCTTAGAAAAAGCTTCATTACTCCATTAGAAGGAGAAGATATTGACCTTTTGAGGCAAAAATTAAACGACATTATGGATTTTATCGAGCGAGGAGTGAATAGAATGGTTATTTACCAAATTTCCAAATCTTTTCCAAAAGAGATTAGCCAATACGTTGAGATTTTAAAAGAAGCAATTTTAGAAATAAATAGAGGAGTAAAAGAAATCAGGGATGTTGGAAAATATCAAAAGAACCTTCATCAGCTTTGTCAAAAACTTAATGAACTGGAAGACAAAGGAGATATAATTAATAGAACAGCTCTAAAAAATTTAATGAATTTTCCCCAAACCAATCCAGAGAAAAACCTTGAAATAATAAAACTGAAAGAAATTTTTGAAACTTTTGAAAATGCTGTTGACTGTTGCGAAGATGTCGGAAATATTTTTGAATCAATATTAATTAAGAATCGATAAAATGGGTTCTTTAATTCTTGTAATTGTTATTATCATTTTGGCTTGGACCTATGATTTCTGGAATGGCGCAAATGATTGCGCCAATTCTATTGCCACCACTATTTCTACCCGAGCCCTTTCTTTCAAAAGGGCAATTTTTTTAGCCGCTGTTTTTAATCTTTCAGGCGCCTTTATCACCACCGAAGTTGCCAAAACCATTGGTAAGGGAATAGTTTTGCCAGAGGTAATTTCCCAACCACTTTTAATTTTTGCTCTAATTGGAGCCGTTATCTGGGTAGTTTTATCTACTAAATTTGGCATTCCAATTTCAGTGACTCATTCTTTAGTTGGAGGATTGTTTGGAGCGGTTTTGGTTTCAGTCGGAATTTCAGCCTTAAAACCCAGTGGCTTAATTAAAATTGCCAGCGGAATGATTTTAGCCCCAATTATTGGATTTTTAGTTGCCACTTTTTTGATTTTAGTTTTTTCCTGGCTAATTAAAATTTTCTTTTCAAAGCTCCCTCCTTTCAGAATTTCCCAATTTTTTCGCTTTGGCCAAATTTTTTCTGCTTCAGCTGTTTCCCTTTCCCATGGGATGAACGACACCCAAAATGCCATGGGAATAATTACCGCCTCTTTATTAGCCGGTGGATTTTTAAGTGAATTTAAAGTGCCATTTTGGGTAATTTTAGGTTCAGGAATTTTTATGGCTTTGGGGACGTTATACGGAGGGCAAGCGGTAATCAAAACCTTGGGCAGAAAAATTTATAAAATTCAACCAATTCATGGTTTTTCAGCTGAAACCTCTTCCGCTCTAATTATCATTTTCCAGAGCTTTGCTGGAGTTCCTTTAAGTACCACCCAGGTAATTTCTTCAGCAGTTACCGGGGTGGGAGCAATTGAAAGAAGGGCTCTGGTTAATTGGAGAAAAGTAATTGAAATTTTCTTCACCTGGCTTTTTACAATTCCTGGAGCGGCGATAATCTCCGGGATTTCATTTTCAATTTTTAAATGCATAACTTGACAAAAGCTGAAAATTAAGCTACATATTAATCTGGCTGTTTCAGATAATTAAAAAGGAGGGAAAGGAAAGTGGGAGGAGACTTTACGGAACATATTGTACCTTTGTTTTCCGATCAAGATCAGAGCAATCAAAACCAAGAGCAATGCGAGCTCTGTAGGGGACCTTTAAGTGCCTCCAACCGTTATCGCATTTGTTATAGGTGCCAAGATAAAGAAATTGAAAAAGCAAGCATTGAAAGAGAGACTGAAATAATGAAACTCAGCTCACGTCAGCTTAACAGTAGTCACCAGCTAAATGTTGATAATAACATTGATGTTTTGGAAAAATGGAAAAGGAAGGTCTAGAAGTTAGAAACCTAGACCTTTTATTTTTTAAAAATGAGCTTAAAATAAATATAATATGCAAAAATCTGATTTTAAAAAGATTAATGATTGGCTTTGGGAAATTCCCAAAAGTTTTCGAGCTGATATGCGGGTTCCGGCCCGAGCTTATGTTTCGGAAAAGATGTTGGGGGAAAGCTTCAAAGATAAATCGCTTGAGCAACTGGTTAATGTTTCAACCTTACCAGGAATTATAAATTATAGTATGGCAATGCCGGATATGCATGAAGGGTATGGTTTTTGCATTGGGGGTGTTGCGGCAATGGATTTAAAAACCGGCGTTATTTCGCCGGGTGGGGTTGGTTACGATATAAATTGCGGGATGAGGGTTCTGAAATCAGAACATTTAGAAAAAGAAACCAAACCTTATTTAGATAGATTAGCTACCGAAATCCAAAAAGAAGTGCCTTCGGGTTTAGGGCGTGGCCGGAAAATAAAATTAGACATTTCATCCATTGATAGAATTTTAGAAAAAGGCGCTCAAAGAATAGCTGAACAGGGCTACGGCGGGCAAGAGGATTTAGATAATTGCGAATCGCAAGGCCACCTTTCTCAAGCCGATGCGTCTTGTGTTTCCGACCGTGCCAAAAATCGGGGGGGAGACCAGGTGGGGACTCTGGGCAGCGGAAATCATTTTTGTGAAGTACAAAAAGTAGAAGAAATTTTCGATACTAATACAGCTCAAGCGTTTGGTTTGTTTAAAGACCAGATAGTTATTATGATCCATACAGGGTCGCGGGGTTTGGGTCACCAAATTGCTACTGATTATATCCAGGTGATGATGAAAGCTATGCTAAAATATGGTATCAGATTACCCGACAGAGAACTGGCCGCTTGTCCAATAAATTCGTCTGAAGGTAAAAGATATTTTGCCGCTATGTCTTGCGGAGCAAATTATGCCTGGGCTAATCGCCAAATGATTACCTATTTTGTTAGGAAAGCTTGGAATTCAGTTTTAGGAGAAAGAGCTTCTCCTTTGGTTCCCCTTTACGATGTTGCTCACAATATTGCAAAATTCGAAAAACACATTGTTGATGGAAAAGAAACAGAAGTAATTCTTCATAGAAAAGGCGCTACTAGGGCTTTTCCGCCCGGCCACCCCGAAATTCCCAAAAAATATCGTTCAGTCGGTCAGCCAGTTTTGATCCCGGGTTCAATGGGAACCGCTTCCTATGTTTTAGTTGGTCAAAAAGAAGGAGAAGAGGCTTTTTATTCCACGTGCCATGGTGCCGGCAGGACTATGTCGCGTCATGAAGCGATGAGGCGGGTCTCTGGACAAGAGATAGTAAAAAGTTTAGAATCAAAAGGTATCGTTGTTAAATGTTGGTCTTCAAGAGGAATTGCCGAGGAGGCGCCAATAGCATATAAAAATATAGATGATGTGGTTAATGTGGTTCACAATGCTGGCTTATCAAAGAAGGTGGCAAGACTAGTTCCTTTAGCCGTAATTAAAGGAGAGTAAAATGTTAGAGCTACTTAAACATTCTAATGAAAAGGAAAATGCCAAAGAGTTTGCGCAAATTTATTCGTCAGGAAAAAGCTCGGATTCGCCGGGAAGTTTTGGATTTGGAAAAACAAGAAGAATTAGTTGGTGAATTATATCAAAAAATCCTAAAACAGTATGAAAATAAGTGAAATTTACAACCTAGCCATAAATAAAGGGGTTGAGGCCGATTTGCGGGGGAGAGAAGGGGTTAAAAAAGTTTTGGAAAGGAAAAAGAAAAAATATGAGAAGCTTTCCGAAAAAGAAAAAGAATTTTTCGATTTGGAGGCATTGAGGAATCCCTATTTAGATAGCAGGATTTATAATATTTCCGAAGACAAAGAGATAAAAAAGATTCTATCAGGAATTGCCATCGATGGTGAGGAATTATTTTTAGCCAAAGAAATTAAAGTAGATTTGGTCATTGCCCATCATCCTGTAGGGAAGGGATTAGCCAGCCTCGCTGACGTGATGGAATTGCAATGCGACCTCTTAAATTATTATGGGGTGCCAATAAATGTTGCCGAGGATTTAATGAAAATAAAAATTGAGGAAGTGGCCAGAAGTCTTCATTCATATGTTCATCAAAAGCCAGTTGATATTGCCAAAATTTTAAAAATAAACCTGATAAATGCTCATACTCCGACAGATAATTTGGCGGCAAAATTTTTAAAGGATTTAATTGAAGAAAAAAAACCAGAAAGAATTTCAGACTTAATGGATTTATTATTAGAAATTCCTGAATACAAAGAGGCAATGAAAATTGGAGCTGGTCCAAAAATCTTTGTTGGAGATCCCGAAAGAAGATGCGGGAGAATCGCCGTCACCGAAATGACTGGGGGAACAGAAGGCTCGCCAAAAATTTATGAAAAATTAGCAATTGCTGGCGTCGGCACTGTTTTGTCTATGCATCAAACAGAAGAACATAGAAAGGAGGCAGAAGTATCCCATATCAATGTCATTGTCGCCGGCCACGCTGCTTCCGATTCTCTGGGAATGAATCTATTTTTAGATGAATTAGAAAAAAGAGGGATAGAGATTATCCCCTGTTCAGGATTAATTCGAATATCGCGGCTTGACAAGCGGTGAAAAAGGGATAGGATTAATGGAGGAAAATGTATAAAACTCAAAAATAGAATAGCAAAGCTAAAAGCTTTGTTTTTTGATTGACCATGAAATACACAATTATTAAAAAAATGAACGATGTTTTAAAGGAAAATCAAGGTTTTGACGTAATAATTGTTGTTGCTTCAATTGGAAATAAAGAATATTGGGAGAAAAGATTAGAGGCTTCCAAAAACGAAATTTTATCACCAAAGGCAAAAATTATTGTTGTTGAAGAAGACTGGCCAGGAGGTGCTGGCCAGCTTTTAGGCACTCTTTATGCTTGGAAATCAGCGAATGAAATAATTGACCTCAAAGAACTTTTAGAAAAAGAAGGTAAAGTCGCTATTTATCACGCCGCCGGTTACGGAAAAAGAATGGCTCCCCTTTGCGGGACAGAGGTTAATAATAAGCCAGGAGTAAAACTTCCCAGAATAATTAAAATAGGCGATAGGGAATCTCTTTTAAGGGCCTTAGAAGCAGCCCTCTTTTCTACCCAAATTTTTGCCAAATCTAGAGAAGGGAGGATTTGTGTTTTTTGGGGTGATCAAGTTTTTCTTCCCTCTAGAATCCCTAAGCTCGAAACCAAACTTCCAGTTGAAATTTTTGGAATTGAAAAGAAATTTCTTCCTTTAAAAAAAGATTGGCAGAGAGATTGGCAACAATACGGAGTTTTAATTCCAACAAAAGAGAGGGGAATTTTAATGCGAGAAAAAATCTCTTGGCAAAAATTTCAAAGATTTTTAGAAAAGGTTTGTCTTCAAAAAGATCAGGATGGAAAGGTAAACCTTTTTAAAAGCTTGGGGTGTTTTTCAACTTCGCTTTCCTTTTTTGAAACTTTATTTGAGGAATTTTTAAAAGAGATTGAATTGAGAAGAAGAAACTTGAGCACCGATTTTCATTTATGGGTTCCCTTAACTTCAAGGAAAAAAGAGTATCAGGCCGAGGGGGGAAGCGGAATTTATTGGGAAAGGATAAAAAAAATTAGGAGAGATTTCATTCAAAAAACTGGCAAAAAAAGAATTATTGGAGAGAAAAATTTAGGGGAAAAAACTTTCTGGTGGGATTATGGTAATTTGAAAATTTATTTCATAAATCTTTTAAAACTGATTAAAAAGACTGATGAAGGCGAGGCTGCTAGGGAATTTTTTGAGGCGGAGAAATATTTGATTAAGAGGAGATTTACCAAGGGTTTGAAGATTAAAAATTCAATTTTGATCAATTCTGAAATTAAGGGAGGGAAAATAGAAAATGTCATTTTGGTCGACAGTAAAATCTTTTGGGCAAAAATTAAAAATGGAGTGATAATTTCAACTCAGGCTAAAGGAGTTTTCACTCAGAGGGGAAAACTAGTCAGGAACATTCTTTTATATAATGTTAAAGAAGAAACGAATGTGAAAACCCTGCCAGCAGAAGTGGTCACTGATATTATTCCTGGCGAGGGAACGAAAATCAGAATGAGAACTTCGCTCTTAAGAGACGGAAAAAGGGACTGGCAGGTCAGATTGCCTAAAAATATCTTTGCCTATTCAGAAATCGAAAGACTTTTAGCCAGAATAGCCAACGCCACCATTAAATTCAGAACTTAAATTTATGGTCTCAATTTATTTTGTTAGCACCTATAAACCAATTCTCTGCGGGATAGCCGATTATCTTAAATTTCTTCTCAGCGGAATCCCAAAAGAAAAATGGAAAATACTATCTTTTAATTTGAAAAAAATCCAAGATTCCCTCGGTCGTTTAACTTGCGAAAAAAAAGAGAGCCCAGGGCAAGTTTGGTACGGCATTACTAATCGGAGATCGCCTTCCTCCGAAGAGATTTTAGAAGGGATAAAGAATTTTCAAAAAAAAGATAAGAAATATCTTCTTTGGTTTCAGCATACTTTTGGTATCTGGAAAAATCTCCGAGGATTTGCCAGACTTCTCCGAGAATTAAGCGAATTAAAAATTAAAAAAATTGTCAGTTTTCACACAATTCATTTCCAAAGGAAAGAAACTTCCTGGGGTATGGAAAAAAGAGAATATAATTTGTTGAAAGCTATTTTCCCCTTGGTTGACGCCGTTACTGTTTTTAGCCGGGGCTCCTATCTGGCAATAAAAAGAGCTTTTCCTCAATATATTTATAAAACCCATATTCTAAGACACGGAATCCATTATTTTCCAAGAATAATCAAAATGTCAAAGACGGCGGCGAGGCGAAAAATATACCAATTCTTGATTGAAAAATCCAACTTGGAGGAAGAAAAAAAGACCGAATTAAAAAGAGAAAAAATTTTTTTTGACCCAAGAACTCTGATAATAGGAAGTGCTGGCTTTATTACTCCAACTAAAAACACGGAAAAACTTTTTTTGATGAGGAACTATCTCCAAAAAGTTTTTCCTCAGAGAAGGGTAGTAGCCCTATATATTGGTACCTCAAGAGAAAAAAGCAAAAAAGAATTAAACTATTCCGAGAAATTAAAGAAAATGCATGATGGCAGAAACATTTTTTTTCTTGAAACCTGGTTGCCAGAAGAATTTTTACCCCAATTTCAGAGAGCCATTGATATAAATTTCTACTGGCCAAGGAAATGTACTCAAAGCGGAATCCTGGCTCACATTTTAGGGACAGGCAGGCTTATTGCTGGCCGGGACATGGAGGGCTCAGGCGAAATGCTGAAAGAGGCAGGCCAAATTGTGGATAAAGATTTTGGGAAATTAATTTTTAAAATAAAAAAAACTATTTCAAATCCAAATTTATTAAAGAAAATGGAGGAGAAGACGCTGGAATATGCCAAAAAATATTCTTGGCAAAATCAGGCCTTAAAACATTATAAATTAGCCGAGCGCATTATTTCTTCTCAGGGTTAATTATTAAAACTGGCTAAAAAGCCAGTTTTTGATAAAATGAAGGTATGCTCGGTAGTGAAAATTTGACCACTGCCGCGGCAGTGATAATAAATGTAATTTAGTCGAATTTTTACTACCGGGTATGCGAACAGGAATTGCCACAGTTCCGCTGGATTATGGAAAGTGCCCCCGTTGGTTATTTGAAAAAATGAAACGACTATCCAGGTCGATAGTTGTGGCTATCGTGGAAGAGTTTGGTCCGGAAGAGGTTCTAAATAAAATTTCTGATCCTATTTGGTTTCAATCACTCGGTTGCGTTATAGGTTTCGATTACAACAGCAGCGGTTTGACCACTACTACCCTTGGCGCTTTGAAGGCCGGTCTTTTTGATATTCAGGATCAATTGGGAGTTTATGTCTGTGGAGGCAAAAGGACATCGAGAGAAACACCAAAAGAAATTGAAGCTTACGGCATCTCCCGGCAATTCTCTTTTGCCCCAAAATTAATCTATGCTTCGAAAATGGCGGCGAAAGTCGACTCAAGTTTAATTCAAGACGGTTACCAGATTTATCAGCATAATTTTTTATTCAGTAAATCCGGAAATTGGGTCGTAGTCCAGCAAGGGATGAATACAGATAGCCAGACAGCCAGACGTTATCATTGGTTATCCTCGGGCGTTAAAGACTTTGTCGAAGAACCTCATTCAGGAATTATCTCTGACATCAAAGTTAAACCTTTAAATTTAACTGCCAAAGAAAGCAAAGAAAATAAAGATGTTTCAACAGGGTTGATAAAAGACGAGCCAAAGACTTTTTTAAGAAACATTAAATTAGTTTCGGAGAAGAAAAATTCTTTGATTAGACAAAAAAGATCTTCTGGATTTACCGAGATGGAGTTAAATGATGTTGAGTTTCATTGGCATCCGGTATTGAAAGAAAAATTTGATTTGAAAAAATTAGAAAAAGCTATCTTTTTCGCCCATGAACAAAATCCTAAAGATTTTGAAGAACTATTATCCTTAAAAGGGGTTGGCCCAAAAACAATTCGGGCCTTGAGCTTAGTTTCAGAAATAATTTACGGAGCTAAACCAAGCTACGAAGACCCAGCCAGATATTCATTTGCCGTAGGAGGCAAGGACGGCACTCCTTATTCAGTTGACAAAAGCACCTATGATAATATTTTAAAAGTAATGGAAAAAGGAATTCAAAAAAGTAAAGTAACAATAAGAGAAAAAATCGAAGCACAAAAAAGACTAATTAAAGTTTCTTGATTATGAAAAAAATTTTAATGACAGCAGAATCAGTTACTCTCGGCCATCCAGATAAGGTAGCTGATCAAATTGCTGATGCGATTTTAGATGCCATTTTGAAAAATGATAAATATGCCAGGGTGGCTTGCGAGGTATTTGTCAGTAAAGGATACGTAATTGTTGGTGGGGAAATAACAACTAAAACTTGGGTTGATATTAATAATTTGGTTAGGGAAGTTATTAGAAGCATTGGTTATACAAAACCAGAATATGGCTTTGATTATCGGGCAGTTGCCGTTTTGAACACAATTTCTGAACAATCTCCAGATATTGCCAAGGGGGTGAGAAAAACAGCAACAAAAAAACAAGGGGCGGGAGATCAGGGTTCGAGTATAGGCTATGCCTGCGATGAAACACCAGAATTAATGCCCCTACCAATATTATTGGCTCACCAATTGGCAAGAAGATTGGCTGAAGTTAGGAAAAAGAAAATTTTGCCCTACTTAAGACCAGATGGGAAATCACAAGTGACCTTGGAATATCAAAATGGAATCCCCAAAAGAATAGATAATGTAATTATTGCTGCTCAGCATAATCCTGATATTTCTTTAAATTGCCTTAAAAAAGACATTACTGAAAAAGTAATTAAACCAGTTTGCCAGAAATTTTTAAATAAAAAAACAAAATTTTA
>Ga0172366_10000886_pt1 | contig 22714 bp, 24 predicted proteins | sample LakKivSesite69cm_FD_114533 | JGI IMG/M metagenome (GOLD analysis project Ga0172366, IMG submission 114533) | Sediment microbial communities from Lake Kivu, Rwanda - Sediment site 69cm | ecosystem: Environmental > Aquatic > Freshwater > Lake > Sediment | place: Rwanda: Western Province, Lake...
ATTAATAAATTATTAATCAATTTTTAATAATAACAACCTATGGTTGTTATTATTATATAATAAATTTCCATACAAGAATATAAGGTAGCATACTCTTTTGGAATTTTAATTTGAATAAGCTCAGCTAATCCTGAAAGTTTCCAATCAGGGCTGGACTGTATCTTAAGCAGTGTCAGGTTGATTAGACCTTCATCCACTACCCATATCCGTTCAGTCTCTGACGCCCTACCATAATCTAATCATAACGATCTTAGGTAGTAAGCATGCGGGTTGCCCAATCTTTTTCATTATTACCATACACGAGTTCATTACTCTCGTCCAGTTATAACTTTCGTGTATAACCTTGGTAGAAAAAGCTCTAAGGGTTTTCCCGAACAACAAGATATGTCGCACTAATATAGATTTATACTAATACTAGCAGTTTGCCTTGGGTTAATTGCAACGGCATAATGGTTTTCTATAGTAAGAGGTTGCTTTACTATAGCATACTGCTTTTGTGCCCAGTTGAAACGAAATTAATATTCGTTCGTTTAGGCCGCCCCTGGTCTTAATTTATTATCAAGAAAATAGATAATAAATTTTCTTTCTTATTTTCATAAGAAAATTGGACTATTCTTTAAGTTATCATTGGAAGTTGCTAATTTCCTCAAACCCATTCCATTATAGTCTCTGAACCTCCTTCATATACTAGCATATCGTATGTAGAAGTTTGGCTGCAGATTATCCAATCTTTTTCGTTATTACTATGTCCTAGGTCATTACCCCGGATATTTATATATATTTCTATATATAAAGTAGTAGAAAAAGCTCTAAGGATTTTCCCGCAATTTAGAAATGTTGCCTTTTTATTTACAAAAGACTAGCTGGTTATATTATATTAAATCTAATTGACATTCAATATATTTGCTTTTCAATGTTTACCCAATATAGAGAGCAAATTCCTATACTGGCATCCAACTGTTTGGGACAGGCAATTAATAGCATTTTATCCCGCTCATTATTCTTAATACATTATAGTTGGTAGCGAAAACTCGGAGTTTAGCACCACCGGGTAGGGCAACAACTTCGTTACAATTTAACCATAAAGTGGCGTTATCAATACGAGACATATTGACAGTTCCACTTGGTTGATGTTCTTCGGGTCTTAAACCGAAGGAATAGACATTAATACCTGGTGAATCAGGAATGTTGGTGTGGTGTTGATAAGGTTGAACTAAGTTGAAATAACTACCATCTCTTTCTTGGAAGCGATCGTGTCCGTTAAGTTGAATTTTAGCAGAACGAACAGGGTTCTCTGCACCATCTCCACCAAAAGTAAATTCAGCAACATCTCCAACTGGAACAGGGCATCCTTGTTCTTGGCAAGCAACAATCCCAACTGGTTCAGTAGTATAATTATTCCATTCGTGTGCGGCTTCCACTGCTGCAGTTTGAACTGTCCAAACAAGTTCTTTGACAGGGTGATTGAAGTTAAGACGAGATTTAAGAGAAGTTGAACTGAAACTTTCTTCACCAGTGAATTGTAATTGTTCAATTAAATATTCGTGTGAAACTTGAGCAAAACGGCGTCTTTCTTCAGTATCTAAGAAAATGTAGTCAACAAAAATGGATGCATCAGGCAATGAAGCAGGTTGGATAGTTCCAGTAGAACATTGTCCATCAACTTCATTTCCATCAACAATCACTAATCTGTTTAATGCTTCAAATTCAATGTTGATTTTGACTTCGTGATATTGAAGAGCAATTAAGGGAAGAGCTAAACCAACATTACGGCAGAACCAAGCTTGGAAAGGAATGTATAAGCGATTAGCAAGTTGAGAAGAAGATGGAACACGAAGTGATTCAGGTGATTGACCAATCATTTTTTTGTAACCAGCTTTTTGACCAGCAGGAATGGTAAGTTGATACCAAATTTCTAACCAATGGTTGTAGTGTTTGTCAATTCGTTGACCTCCAATTTCAATTTCATAGTTTCTCATTAAGAAGTGACCTACATTGTCAACCCATCTAACACAACCTGCATCAGCAGTAACTTCAGGTAATGAAGTTTGTAAATATACACGATGGATTAAATCACCATTACGAGAAATAGTGCAAGAAACACGGCGATTGAAATCAGCATTGCCATTTAAAGTTTGTTCAATTGCTTCAATAGCAAAGTTAGAATGGCGACGATATACAATCTTGAAAAAAGTAATTTGTGGATTACCAGTAAGGTAAATATCTTGAGCACCATAGGCGACTAATTGCATTAAACCTCCTCCCATTGTTAATTATATAATTATATCATAGAAAAAAATTTTACATTAAAACGCAATAATTAGAAAATAATTTTTAATATTTTTATTCCTTTTTTAATAAAAAAATAATTAAATAAAATTTTTTATTTATTATGAAATTAATTATATACTTTTTAACAAATAACAAAGTTATTTGTTAAAAAAAACCTACAATTAATTATTTAATGCAAAAGGCGTTAAATAAATAGAATGAATGGTTTTACCATTCATTCTATTTATTTAATTACTTATAGAATTAATTCAATTCTTTGAATTGAATTAATTAATTATATACTCGATATAAAATCCCATCCCAATTCTTGACATATTCCTTGCCATATTTTATCTTGTTTATGTAATTTCTCTCTACATTTTAACAATGGAAATTGTTTTTTTAATTCATCAAATCCTAATAATTCTAAAAATTTATACAATACATAACTATATGACAAAAAATTTTTCCTCTTTTTCTGTATCTTCGCACACGAACGAATAAATGGTCCTTGTATACTTCTAAACATATTTCTTAATGTTTCTTCTAATTCAGGAGGAATTTGTGGTGGATGTATTCCATTTATTTTATAAATAATATGTGATATATTTTCATAATATCTTGTTAATCCTAATTTTTTCATTATCTCTTTCATTTTCTTTTTCTTTAATTTTTTTAAATTACAATTCTTCTCCTTCTTTAACTCCAATATTATTAAATCATATACATCCATCGGTATATCACTCGTCTCCTTTGCTTGAAATTGATTTAACCATTGATTAAAATGATTTATTCTTTTATAAGCAAAGTAACTCACTTCAGGTGGCGGTTCTTTATAACTAGGTCTATCACTATCTACTATTAAACGATCTATTCCACAACATAATGGACAATAATATTTTCCCTCATTAATTAAAATCTCTCTTTCCACATTACAATCAGGACATAATGTATGATTTACTCTTTTAATTTCAGGGTCATAATATTTTGTAATTTGATGTATATATTCATTATGTAAATCACTTTTTTGTGTAAATTTTTTTTTTTTAATCACATTCATCTGTGTCTCATATATATCACATTTATTTACTTCATTTTCTTGAACATTCTCATTACTATTTTTATTTTCACATTCATTCTCATCACTAACACCAAAAAAATATAATATATTATTCTTTGATTGTATATTATTAATTTTTGGTTTTGTTTGTATATTTTTTGTTTTACTATTTATATTATAATTAATAATATTTATTTGTTTCATATCATTTTCCTCTGTATCACTATCTGATAAACTTTCTTCCATATCACTATCATCTAAATCACTTTCCATATCATATTCATCAATATCTTTATTGTTTGGTATATTTTCATTTTCTAATATATCAACATTATTTTCAAAAAAACTATAATATTGAAATAAAATATCATCTACACGATTATAATATTCATTTTCTTCAACTGAATTATCTAATTTCTTTATTTCTAGTTTTAAATCATCTATTATATATCCTTTTTTTCTTAATTCTAAATATAATTGTCCTTTTTGTTTTTGATAATCTTCTAATTCATTTATATTAATTTTATCGCATTCTAATTTATTTGTAATCTCATTATAATCAATAAAAATATTATCATACTCTTTTTGATATTTAACTAATAATAATTCTTTATCTATTTTTTGACATTCTAATTTATTAAAATATTCTATCATCTCATAATGTTTATAATCCAAAGTTTTACGATCGGTTGTTTTCTTTTTTTTTTTAACATTATATATTTTTGAATCGTTATTCAAATTACTTTTTAAATTAAATAAAAACATTTAATTATTTTATATAATATTTTTTAAATAAAACCGACATATATCTAGAAATACAAATTTAAATAAATCTTGATAAATCATAACTTTTTGTTCCACTTTGACTTACAAATTCAGGTCGCCTCATTATTTGATATGGATTTGATACATCCGCCAAATATTGTATATATTGTTTCACATTTGAAAATAATTTTGGAAATATATCTTCATAAACTTTTTCATTTAAATATCCAATTTGTTGTTTGATACTAACTGGTAAATTTTTTGAATATTCTAAATATATACTTCTCATTACAATTAATAATTCATTTTCACATTGTTTTCCTATTACAAATTTTTGATTTGATGCTTCATAAACTAACCATTTTAATTTATTTTGAATTATTTGAATATTTTGTTCGCTAAAAAATACTTTACTTAAAATAGAATTTTCTTGTATTCCTTTCAAAGTTGTATTTACGAATGAACCTTGTTTACAAATCTCATTAGAAATCATTCTGTATTCAGGAAAATTCTTTTCTTGTAAATTAAATAAATTATTATCAATTAATTCTCTATCTTGAACTGCTTGTTTCCATAAATCAGGATATTTTTGAAATATATATGCTCGATCACCTTGATTAGCAAAAGCAAGGTCTTTTACAGGAATTTGTTTACTTGGTATAAATGTTTGTGTATTAATATTACTATTTCTAATATTCATTATATAATATATATAGATTGTATTTTTATTAATAAATATATATTAAAAAAAAATGAATATATAACTTCAAATGAGTGTTCAATATTATTTTTATAAAAAAACTGGTGAAGTTGTTTTTGATAAAACAATTTTAACTAGAAGATGTTCTGAAAAAAATAATCCAAATAAAGTTGTTGAAAGTTTATATGGTATAAATCAAGGTAAAACATATATTGTTTCAAATTCACAATTAACAAATATTACTACAAATACTCCATTAAATATATGGGAAAAAATACAATTAAAATCTGCACATTTATCAAAAAATAAAAAACGAATTCAAGATATAATATATAATATTAAAAAAGTTCGTGGAAATAATTATCCACCAAAATGGAAAGAATTTTTAATTGGAGATTATGGAACTGATAAATTATATGAATCAGATACTAGTAGTTCATCAAGTATTGATACTGAACAAGATATAAATTTATTAGATAAAAATGTAAATATATTTACTATTAATTTACCAAAATTATTAGGAATAACACCAAATAATGATTTTACAATGCCAAACAATGTTAATAAAGGAAACATTAATAAAAGTGAAATAAGATTTGAATTTCAAGAATTTGGAGGTGTTATTATTCAAATTGTTGATTTTTTAACTAGAATTCGATGGAAATTATTAATGAATGAACAAGAAATGATTACGATACCAATCGGTTCAATTATTTATTTCGACAAACCTTTTGAAAAAGAATTGTTAATTAATAGTGAATTAAAATTAAGTAGAAAAGAATTATTAGAAAAAATTATTGAATGGACTAAAGAAAATATAGAAGAATTAGGTAATAAATATGATATTGATAATTTCGGATTAGAAAAAATAGAAATTGTTAAATTTGAAAAGAAACAAATTCTTAATCGTTATATTATAAAATATTTATATGAATAATTTAATTATTTATTTTACTATCAATAAATAATTTAATTTCTTCAATAGCATTTCTATCACCTTCAAATGTCATTTTTTGACCATCTTTTGTTTCAAAAATAATAGTTGGAAATCCTTTAACACCATATTCATTAGTTGTTTGTTTATTTTCAACAGCGTTTACTTTAACAAAATTTACATTTGGATAATTTTCTTTTAATTTAATAATTAATTGTTCCCAAACAGGATTGTAAGAATTACAATAAGAACAATGAGGACTAGAAAAATAAATTAATTTAGGATTTTCTACATTTAAAAAGTTTTCTTGATTGGCAAAATTTTCTTTATGACCAAATATATATAGTGATTTGATTTTTTCATCCCATTCATCATTTTTAACAAAACGAATTGGTATATAATCACAAATAACACATTGTGAAACAATTGAACACCAAATGACTAATATTGCTAATAAAACAATAATTTTACCAATTAAAGATAATTCACTCCAAAATTTAAACATATAATATATAATATATAATTTTTTTTACATATTATTTTTTGAATGTTGTATATCATAATCTATTTGACGAATATCCTCAAAAAATTCTTCTAAAGTATTGGTTTCATTAATAGGTTGATAATTATTAAAATTATTACTTTCTTCTTCATTTCTACTTCTTTTTTTTGATTTTTTTTTTAATTCAGTATTTAAAAAACTTTCACCTTTATTCGTTTTCATAAATTTATCAACTTGATCGGTAATATAATTTGGTGTATCAACTACCATTTTAATTGGAACATATTGACAAACAATACATTGGGAACAAACACTACAGAAGATTACTAAAAGACCTAACCAAAAAATAACTTTGCCGATAAATGATAATTTAGAATAAAATTCAAACATATAAAGTATATAATTAACAAATAAAAAAAAAACAAAGTTTTTTTTTATTTGATTTTCTAGATTTTAATTAATTACGCCAAAGGCGTTATTGTGTTGTTGTTTTGTTAATAAACAAATATAAATAATCTAAAAGAATTTTTATATTTTTTACTACCAACCTCTTCTCCATAATGCATAATTTCCTTCATTAATTTCTTCATGATTATTATTATTTCTATTTAATATATCTCGTCTTAAATCATATTCATAATAATATAAATCTAATATAGTTGTTGAAGCATCATCATTTAACATCAAAGGATAATTATTTAATGTAACTAGTTTTTTATAACTTGAAGTTCGAACCGCAACTGGATTTGAAACGATAGTAGCACTTGTTGTATAAAATTGTTTATGCATATTTAATTCTGTAAGTTGATATTTTTTAACTTGTAAATTTAAAACTTTGTATTTGTCTCCATTTGTAGTTATTAATTCATATATATCAATACATTTATTTAATAAATTTTTTAATACTTTACGATATAATTCATCATATTTATTATCATAAAAAATATTAGTTAAATTTAATACATTATCTAATTGAAAATCTGTTACATTTTCGTTTAAGTTAATATCTCCAAATTGTTCATTATTACGACGATAATAATATTGCATATGTATTGTCTGTAAATAATTTTTTCTTATTTCTTGTTGATGAATAAAACTCTTATCAATATAATCAGTTATATTTTCTAATGAAACACTTACAATAAACATATTTGTATCTCTAAAATGTTTTGTATAAACTTTATATTTAATACCTAAATTATTTGACATTATTATAGTTTTATTTTTCATATCATATGATTTAAATTTAATTGGAGAACCATCTAATGAATATATGTGAGGTTTTCTTTTATAAAATTTACTTTCAGTGTTTGGTTGATAAAAATATGTTTTATCATTTCTATAATTCCATAATTCACAAAATAAAGTATTTATATTAGGTTCAATAATTTCATCAAAATATAATCCTATATCTTGTAATTGATTTTGTAAATTATAATAGTTATCAAATAAAGGTCCATCTACTTTATCTGATAAATTAAAATACATTTTAATGTTCAAAGGCAAACATTGTTCTGTATACATAATTCCTAAATCAGCGTCAGGAATTTGTATAGGAGCAGGTTGTTCATATAAACCTCTTACATTTTCTAATGCATTATTATTTGGATAAAAATTTCTAATATTTGTTAAAACATTTTGGTTTTCTCTGTTAATAAATCTTTTATAATTCATATCCAAATATGTAATCGCCATTCGTTTTAAATTAATTTTGTTATTTTCATTATACCTTTCTAATCCTATTATTTCAGGGTTTATACTCTTCATATCATTACTATATTGAATTTCAGTTTCTAATGTTGTTTTAATTTTTAATTTATCTTGATTAACAAAAAAATGGTTTTGAAATTCAGGAATTGCTTGCATATTTGTATCAAATTTAGTTTCATTCGCAAGACTAACATATTGAGAAGTTCTATAATTTTGTAAAGTCATATCTCTAACATCACCACCATATTTAATCAAATCACTATTATTAATATAACCAATTGACATTATATATATATATTATTATTGAGATAAATATTTTCAATAATTTTTTTATGAGTTAATGTGTTTAGACAATCATTGATAAATTGTTTATCTATTTTATATGGTATTTTATAATTGAAAGGGTCAATTAATCGTAAATAATTAAATTTTAATATTATCATTTCAAGTTTTCTTTTAAATTCTCGCACACCTTCTTCTTTGTAAGTAAAATTGTTTAATATCTCAGTTAAAATTTCATTTGTAAAAATTATATCATCTATATGTAATCCAACATTATTTAATAATTTTTTAATTAAATAATTTTTAGCGATTATTAATTTTCCTTCATTTTCTATTTTATCAGTTTTAATTATATGAATACGATCTTTTAACACAACATTAATTTTACTTTCATCATTAAAACTAAATATAAACATACATTTACTAAAATCAAATGGAATTCCACTAAAATATTTATCATATATTTCATCATTTTGTGAAAAATCAGTTAAATGTGTTAAAATACCAATTATTTCTTCTCCGTGTTTTGTATTACTAACTTTGTCTAATTCATCAAAGTAAATAACAGGATTCATACATTTTGCATCCATTAATATTTGAATTAAACGTCCCCACATACTTCCTTCATATGTGAAATTATGACCTTCTAGATGACTACCATCAGATAAACCTCCTAATGAAATCATACTAAAAGGACGATCAAGAGATTTACAAACACCATCTCGTATCAAAGATGTTTTACCATTGCCAGGTGGTCCTTGAACACCAATAACATTTCCTTGAGAATTTTTATTACTAATAAATTGTGAAATCATTTGAATAATAAATTCTTTACATTCATCATGACCATATACAGAATTATCTAAAGTATTCTTTGCTTTTTCTAAAAATAAACTAATTTCATCTGAATTATTAACATCAAATGGATACTCTTTATAAATACCAAAGGGAACTTTTAATATACCATTAATCCATTGATTCCATTTATTTCTTTCACCACCAATTGGTGGAATATCTTGTATTTCATCATATTTATTTAGAACTTTTGATTTAATAAAATCAGGCATTTTACTATCTAAAATTTGAAATCTTAATGGAACATTACTCGTTTCTAATTTTTTCAGTAAATTATATTGTTTTTCATATTCTTTCACTTGTGGTTTATTTAATTTTTGAATAAATAATTCTTCTTCTTCACTTAAAATATTATTAAAACAATTTTCTTTTAATTTATTGGTATTTTTTTTTGATTTATTATTCCAATTTCTGCCACACAATAAATCAAATATTGAAATTGTTTCAACTTTTTTAATTTTAGAAATTGTTTTATAATTATTTTTATTTAATTTTTCAGTTTCTAAATCAGTATCAGTATTATTTTCAATATCACTTTCAATATCACTAACTGAATCAATATCTTCCCATTCTTCATTTTGATTTATATCATTTTGTTCATTTAAATTTTTTTTTGATTTATTAAGGTCACTAAAAATTTTATCATCAATATTTTTATTTTGATTGTCTTTTGAATTAATGAAATTATTATTGAAATTCATTAATTAAGTATATAATTAATTTTTTAATATTTTTTTAATAAACGCCTATAATTATCTAGACGCTACTAAAAGTAGCGTATATACATTTAAAATATACGCCTACGGCGTATATTTTAAATATCTAGCGTATATATTTTTATTTGTTACTATTAACGAAAATATTAAAATGGAATATGTGGAGCATAAACATTTTCAAAATCTAATAAACACATTTCACGATTTAAATTATCCATTCCTGCTTTTCTTCTTAAACTTCTATCTTTTAATATTAAATCACTATCTTTGGCATATTCATCAAATTTTTGTAAACAAGTATCTTCTTTTTTAGGTGGAACAAATGTGCTTGCTGGTAAATCCATATAACTATGATATGCTAGATTAGGATTACCATTTTTATTATGAATTACTTTTGCTTTTTGGTATTCACAACGAGTTTCAACAGGTAAAATATCTCCACTTGAATTTAATGACGCATTACTTGAAGGAAATTCTTCAAAGTTTTCAATTGAAGTAGCAGGTAATGATGTATTGGGAGGAGTAGCATTCATTCTTCTAGATGTAAATCTCGGTGCTTCACTTGATAATTTTTGTTGTATTTTTTGAGCGGTTTGTCTTTGTTTTTGATTAAAAGTTTGTGAAACTGGATTTATACTTAAATTTGCTAAATCAGTAGGTGAAGATTCAAGATTACTTAATTGACCAGCAACAGGAGATATCCAATTGCCTTTTATTTGTTTATCTCTTAAAAATGTAGCATCATTAGTTCTGTCATATTGAATTGTTTTTAAAATATCATTTCTAAATTGTCCTTTATAAATAGCACTATCATCTGCTAATGGGTTCCATTGTGATGGCAAAGGAGGGTTTTGTAAAGTTCCTCTTCGACTTTGTCTAATCATTTGTGATGGTTGAATGTAATTAGGTGCTTCATCTAAAAAATTTGGAAATCTAGCAGGACGATATCGTGCTCTTTGTTCTACTGAAAAAGGATTTTCAGCGGATGGTTTAGGATTTGCTTGATAAATTCTTCTTCTATCTCTATCTTGGGCAGGGATATATCCTTGTTGTTGAGCAAATGTTCTAAAAGCACCTAAATTAGATTGTTGTCTACTTTGTTCCATTTGAGGTGTCATAAAATTATTTGGTGAAAATTGTCTTTGAAATTTATATGGATACATTTGTTGTTGTTGAATAACATCAGGTTGTAATTGTATTTCTCTTTCAAAACTAATTTTTGATTTTAATTTGTCACTTTGTATATCTTCAAAACCTTCTACATTGGATTGTAAAAAATTATTGGCAGTTTGATTGGTATATTCAGTTTGTTGGTTTGTTTCATCTAATTGTAAAGTTTTATTATCTTTAACAATTTTTTTCATATGATTTAAAGCATTATCTAATAAATAAACTCCTGATTTAATTCGTAAATCATCATTTTTTAACATTAAATCATTGCCTTTAGGTGTGCAATCATAACTTCTACATAATTCAAATGGATCATTTTTATAAATTGTTGAATTCATTAAGATTATAAATTAACAAATAAAAAAAAACTAAAGTTTTTTTTTATTTGATAATTTCTAGAATTTAAGTTATTACGCTAAAAGCGTAATAACTTCAAAATATTTAAATTAACAAATAAAAAAATCTAAAAGATTTTTTTATTTGTTAATTTCTAAATTAATATATTTAATATTTCGCCATAGGCGAAATATTAAAATAAAAGTTTTAAATTAACAAATAAAAAAAATCTAAAAGATTTTTTTATTTGTTAATTTCTAGAATTTAAGCAATAATGTAATGTAATTAAATTAAATTAAAATTATTAATTTATTTTGATTATAAATGAGTAATTTTCAAAAAGTAGATATTCCAAAAGAAAATAATAAAACTTATGATAAATTAAGAGTTAGTTATCGAAATTTAATTCAAATTATTACAAGTGAAGTTCCAAATGAAATTGCTTCAAATGAAGTTAAGAAAAATTGGGAAAATGTGTATCGTTCTAAAAATGTTAAAAAATCGATTGACAATGATTTAAAATTTTATTGTCAAAGTGTTGAATATACATTTTCAAATATTTATTGGAAAGATTATTTTTTTACTGAAGAAACTATAAAATATTTAAATGAAAATGAAAAGATACAAAGATTTAATCAAGATTTTATTAATAAAATGTCTTTGTATTTTAATATAGTTAATAAAGATGAAAATAATTTTGTTCCACCAAATTTAGAAGATATTAAAAAATATTTATCACCTGATTTTTTTACAAATTTACAAGAAAATATAGAAAAAATAAAAAAATCAACAGAAGAAAATAATACTGATACTGAAAATAAACCAAATTTAGAAAATATAGAATTTCCTGAGTTTATAGTTGATTTAGCAAAAGAGTTATCAAATGAAATAGAAATTCCACCTGAATTAGAAAATATTAATGAACCGAGTGAATTGATACAAAAAATTATGCAAGAAGATGGACAAAAAATGGTAATGAATTTAATGAACAAAGTTAGCACAAAATTACAAAAAAAAATAGATAGTGGACAAATTAATCAAAATCAAATGAAAGAACAAGCACAAGAATGTCTTAATAATCTAATGAAACAAAATCCTGCGATGAAAGAAATGGTCGACCAAATGATTAATGGAATGAAAGGACCTGGTGTGAGTGAATATAAAAGAAATCAAAATAAAGCAAATACAAGAGACCGATTAAGACAAAAATTGGAAAAAAAGAAACAAGAAGCAGAATGTAGTCAAAAACAAGAACAAGTAAATGTTGATTTAAAAACATATAATGTTACACAATCTAAAACAAATAAAAAGAAAAGAGTAAAGAAACAAATGAATAAAGATATTGTTGATAAAGTTGAAGAGGATAATTAATTTTATATATAATTATATGGGTTTATATTTTACAGATCAATATAGTTTATTACATTTTGCTACTGGAATTATAATGTATTTTTGGGGATTTACTGCTCTAACCACATTAATTTTACATACTATATTCGAATTATTTGAAAACACAGAATATGGTATGTATTTTATTAATCATTATTTTAAAATATGGCCTGGTGGCAAACCATATCCTGATTCTATTACAAATTCATTAGGTGACACATTTTATACAATGATTGGTTTCTATTTGGCTAAATATGTTGATTATATAGGTAATGTAAAAAAGTATTATTTCAATATATATATATAATGATTACTATTTTTTATTTTCTAATGGTTTTTATTGCCGTTTTATCTTTTTTAAGTGCTACAATTCCTTATATACAATATACAAGTGAAGTAGAAAGAATTCAATTAAAATCAAAGCGTCCAAAAGGTTGGTAATTAATTTGTAAATTCAGTGTATAATTCAATATCATCTATAAGAGGTAATTCACTTTGTATTATAATAGAAAATGTATTATTAGTTTTATGACTAATTAATTCAATAATTGTTCCAACTTTTTGTAAATCTTTTTTATAAATATTTAATGTTTTCATTTTAAAAGTGATTGTTAAATCATTTTTACTTTTAATATATTCAATATAGAAATGTAAAATATGTTCTAATTCATTATTTATATCACAATCTATTTGATAGTTGAAATTGTCAATATTTTTTATATTTAAATTGTTTTCATTTAATAATATATATGGAGAAATAATAAATAAACTATTATTGAAATATTGATTGTTATATAAAATTAAATGATTTGAAATATCAATATAATAATTTGATTTATCAATCGTGTCTAATTTATTTTCATATGTAATTTCATTAAAATAATTCATAAATCCAATACTTGAATTTGGATAATAAGTTAGATATTCATAAATTGGTTCAGTATTATTACAAAGTAATTTATTAGTGATAATATCTAAAATACAATAACCAAATCCATTAAATGATATATCAGTGATAACACCATATTTTTGAAAACAATTTTTATATTCATTTTCAATAAAAAAACCTTGTATTGAAATTATTTTACCAATAATATAATTTAATTCAAAACTTGGAACATTATCACCTTTAGGTGTTTTAAATAAACAATTTTCTAAATAAATCGAATAGCGAAAATTGGAACATTGTTGATTAGTAGTTTCAATAATAGATTTTTGACCTTTAACATTTAAAATTTCTTTATTACGAGTATATTGTTCAACACAATATATTGGAAATGTAGGAAATAAATGTTTCATATTAAATTAATATAATATATTATATATTATCTGTTTTAATATGGAATATGAATTTTATGATAGTAGATATGGATTTCCATTAGAATGTATGAATTTTTATGATAAATTAACAAGTTATGAAAGATATTTACATTTAAATGATCCAAATTTAAGAGATTTTTATACAATAGATATTTTTTATCAAATTATTCAAAATCATATATTTGATTGGAATGAAGATTTAAAACAATTTATATTAAGATGTCAAGAATATATTTATGACAAAGTTGAAAATAATACTCTATTAACATTTTGGAGAAGTAGAATACAAACAAGAATTAAAATTGTATTAACATCAGATCAATTAGAATTTGGATTACCATTCACATTAGAAAATTATATATTTATACCATATTCAATGATTTTTAAAAATTATCGTTTAAATAATTATCATCGTATGGCACAAATATTATTTCACGAGAGAATACATATAACACAAAGAATGGAAGGTAAAGCAAATAAAATGAATATATTTACATTATTAAGTGATAAATTAGGATATATATATTATGATACTAAATTTCCTCCATTTATTTATAAGAATGAAGTAGTAAAAAATTGGATACAAAATCCTGATACATATGAACACGGAGTTTGGTTTTATAAATATAAAGATAATTTATATTTTTATATTTTAAATGTAAAAGAATTTAAAGGAAATGAAAAAAGAAAATTAGAGAGAATTGGATTTGTTTATAATATACAAAGTAAATATTGGACACGAACTAATTTTATACCATTTAAAAATAAATTCGCACAATATGAACATCCATATGAAATAATATCAGAAGCATTAGTAGATGCTGTATTTAAAGGATTTTTAATAACTAGTGATAGTGAAGATATTACAAAATGGACAAGCGATTATATAAAAAACAATAAATAAAAACGCCTTTGGCGTTTTTATTTATTTACATATATGAATTCATTAACAACCTATGGTGTTAATGAATTAATTATATAAAATACAATAAATAATATTAAAAATGCCTTTAGCATTTTTAATATTATTTGTTAAATAGCTTGTTAAATAAAATACTATAAATTATATTATATTAATAAAGACCTTAATCGTTCTCTAACATTTTCTAATTCAAATTGTCTAGTAATATCAGCACCACGACCTGTTCCGTGACTTAAAATCGCATCTTTTGTTGCTAATAATACTTGTTTAGGTAATTCATTTTGTGAAAATTTAGCATATAAAATATCTTCCATTGTTTTACTTTTAATTTCATTCCATTGTTTTAATTGTAGAGATGTTAATTCAATTAATTTACGATTTTTTCTAGCAGTTTCACCATCTGTTGATTGTCCAATTTGATTACCACTATCTACACTAAACCAATATCCTTTTTCAGGATTAACTAATGAAATTTTAGCACCTTGAAATGCGTGTTCTGCTGTATTATATGTTAGTCCAATATATTTAAAAGGAGCGTAATAAAAATTACTTAATATTTTTCTCCAATCTTGAATTTTATTTAATTCTTCATATTTTTTATTATCATTTGGAATAATTAATTTTTCATTAGACCCTTTACCTGCTGGTTTATTTGCAGATTTACTATAATAAAATATTACATCATTTGTTGCCGTTTTATAATCAAATTTATTACTTTGATTTAAACTTACTCGTTCTTCAACTACATTAGATGTAGTAGCTGTTTCTGTTTTTTCTTTTTTCTTACGAGTTAATTTCTTTTTAGGTTGTTCTTCACTAGTTTCGCCTTTTTTACTTAAAGGTTCTTGTGATAATTCTTGTTTAATTCTTTCAACATTATCAGTGGTTAATTTTTTATGTTCTATGGATATATCTTTAGATTTTATATCAACTTGTTTTAAATGAATACTTTTATCTACAATATTAATATAAATTTTTTTCATATTTCTATCATTTAATGTGACATATTCATTTCCTTCAATAAAAATTCTTGATAAAGAATAATCATATACAATATCATTTTCATCAAAATCAAATTCAAATGTTGTTTCTTTTTTATTTGCTAATTTACTTTCATATAATCTCATTGAATCAACAATTTCTTGTTTATATTGACAAGAAATACAAGATAAAACATATTGACTATTTTCTTCATTATATTTTGGAAACATCATATTATTACAATAATTACAAAATAAGTTTTCATTATTTAATTGTTCCATTATTATATATTATTAATTAATTTTTATTTATTCTTAAAATAAAAATTAATTCAATTTATTAATTTTCAAAGTAATTATTCAAAGTAAAATTAATTTTTTTAATTAACTATTTACAAATTATACTTATTAGCACAACTATTTAACGACGAACTTTAACAGGTTCAGGTTCTTCTTCTTCTTCCACTTCTTCTTCTACTTCTACTTCTTCTTCATAATTATAACCTGACCCACTTGCTTCCGCCTCTTTATCTGCTACAACAAATCCATCAATACCTTTTTCATTAATTTGAACTTTAACAGATTTTTTTACTGATTCACGAACAATTACTTGTGACATTGTAGGTGAAATATAAATATTACCATTCACTACCCAAATTGTAAAATTAAGAATGCCAATTAGAGCGAGTAATGGTTTTTTTTCATCAAATGTTCTCCATAAAACTTCAAATGGGTCATAAAGTTTCGGTGTATCTTTTTTCTCAGTATCCATATAAACACTCTTTTTATCATTCATTACATATGTATCAATTTTAATTGTTCCTTGATAATCACGAATTTTTACATTCATTTGATTGGAATAACCTTTATCTTTAATCTTTGGTTCTTTTACTAAATGATTGCCAAGTTTATTTTCAATCATCAGTGTCTTTACCTCAGGTTTAAGATTTTCATATTTAGCATCAGTATTTAAAATTTTCTTCCATTCTTTCTTTTCGTCACGAACAATATCAGCAACAATCTTTTCTTCTAATTCTCTCATCATTTTTTCAAAATACTTTACTTCTGATTTATCATCCTCAGGAGTATCAAAAAGAATTGTTGCTGAATATTTATTGTCTTTCTCATTCTTGGTCATACCAAATGAAAATGAAAGAGGTGTTTGAAGATTTAAATATGAATTGTCATCATATAAAATATTAATACAATGAGAACCATTGTATGATTTAGGACGAGAATATTTAATTTTGGATAAATCGAAATCTTGAACGACAACTGCTGTGGATGACATCTTATTGTAAATTTTGTTGAGTTTTAATTAAACTTAATAAAATAGTATTTTTTAAATAATTAAATTAATAAAAATAAAAATTCAATTTTATATTTTTTTTTTTAATTTCTTAATGAAAAACAACATATACGCCGTAGGCGTATAAACAAATCAAATTAATCAATCAACCTTTGGTTGATTTTCATTAAAAAAATTAAATTATATAATATAATAATTTATTTTTTAATTTATTTTTTTTATAAATATTAATATATATATAATGAATATTAATGTTTCAAAATCTCCTTGCCCTAGAATGTTTTATCCTTCTTCTTCAAATTATCTTAATACATTAGATTGTTATCCTAAACCATATCGAGTCACTGGTGTTGTTCCTTCACAATTAAATAATGTAAGCAAATTTCAAAATATTTCTAAACCTATTATTCCTAATTATAATCAAGTAATTCATAATCAACAAGCAAGAGATTTTATATTATATCAATTAACTACTGGAATTTATGATATACAAGGTAAATATCATCCTAATGTTTCTCAATATGATAATCGTCAATAAATTAACGAATATTTACAACACCATTATTTTGTAAATTATTGTTATTTAATGCTTTTCTTTGATTTTCTAACATATTCATTCTTTGTGTTAAATCATCTTTCTTATCATTTGTGCTACTATTTCCATTTTTTTTCATAAATTCCATTGTCATATTCATTTTAGTATCATGATTTAATGATTCAAAATTTGTTTCATAATTATTTCCATTTGGACTAAATGATTCATATTGTGTTGAATTACCACCAAACATATTAGCACTAAATCCTTCATACATCGAATCTGTATTATTTTGTAATTGTGGTTTATTATCACTATATTCTTTCGATTGTGATTGATTACTTGGACTATAAGTCCTCGCTAACCATCTTTTTATATTTTCAGGTCCAATTAATGGTTCATTCATATCACGAACAATTAACAAAGGCAATTGTTTATGTTTTATTACTAAAGACGGATAATTTTTAGAATTTACATTTTTTAAATCCATTACTTTTATTCTTTCAATCAAATCAGGTGTCATTACACTCATCGTCTCATACAAATTTCTCATTAATGGATATTTACTATCTAAATACAAAATTCCTAATAATTTACTTTGTTGTGCATTTTGTTGATAATTTGATGTATTCGAATATTGTATATTTACATTTGAACTATATTGTGGAGCAACAATTTGATTACGAGGCATATAATTATTATTCATTAGCAATATATAATAATTAATTAAAAATAATTTTATTTTATTAACGAATTAAAATTTACAAATTTTTTAATTTCTAAATTTGTGGAGAAATTACTTGATTTTTATTACCACATTGTGTCCTAATTGCTTTAAATTTATAACATTGATCTAAATTATCTTTAAATGTTATTTTACCTGCATTAAATGGTGTTGGATATTGAATTAATATTTTTGGTTGTGGTTTTAATAATAAAACAATGATTAAACCTAATCCTAAACCATAAATAAAATAATAAGAATTAAATATTTCTTTTAATAACATATATATTATCAATTACATTTTTTACAAAGATAATAAATTACTTTAATATATTTCCAAATTCTTTGTTTATTTGTATCTACATTATTTTCATAACAAATTGTATTCATTAATTCTGTATCATTTATTTTTTGTCTTAAATAATCAATAATAAATAGAAAATCTTCCACTTTATCTTGTTCTTTGTAACTTAATTGTATAAAAAATTCTTCATTTTGTGAATTTATTTCTGTTTCATAATCTTTTAAATAATTATATAATAAAGAACAAAGTTGTTTAGGATTACTTTTATTTAATAATCGAATTGCTCCAATTTGTCCTTTTAATTCAAAATTTGGTTCATTTGTATTCACAAATGAATTAATTACAAAATTACAAAAAAAATCTATTTGTTCAGAAAATTTAACTAGAAGTTCCATTTATATATTTATAAAAAATAATTTTTAATTAGTTTATAAAACTAATGTTTTACTTGGTTCGTTTTCTAATATTTCATCATAATATATTGTCTTTGACTTATTTGATGTAACATTTGTTGTATTAGGTTTATTTTCTATTATTTCATCATAAAATTCACTCTCTTCACTTTCATCATCTTCATCACTCAAATATTCATTTAAAACATTTGTTGTTCTCTCATTTTCAATTGATAATTCATTTGGAATTTCCAATTGTTTTGTTCCTTCAATTTCATTGATAATATCATCTAAGTCATCATTTTTAACATTTTCATTCGCTTTATTTGGTTCACTCATTACTCCAAACAAATTTATAAATGGATTTTTCGCTTGTTGTTGTGTTTTAGGTGTTTCAAAGTTTGTTGTTCTCGTTTGTGGTTGTGAATTAAAAACAGGTGTTGGAATACTTTGTTTAACAAAACCACCAGTCAACATTTTTGTCATATGGAATGTAAACGCACTTCCAACTAACATTATTAATAATTTAATTTCAGGACTAACTGCAAATTTACTAGAATATTTATCATATAATTCTTCAAATACTTCATCATAATCTACAATATTCATTAATACACTTTCAGACCAACCATCTAAATGAATAGTTTCTGATAAAAATTTTTCTGTCATATATTCAGTTCCAGTCACAAATGTTAATAATACTTTTCTCATTAATTTAACGGCAATATCTTGGTCTCTGCGTCTTTTTAATCGTAAATAACATCTTTCCATTTCATATAAATCACTTTGAATTGTAAATCTTTTTTCAGATTTAATACCTTTTTCTTCTAATTTTTCTAATTCTATTAATATTTCTTCTTTTTTGTCAAAAATTTCGTGTGGTGTTAATTCTGCATATTTATGATAATTTGAACCAATATTTTTATTCGTTTGTTGTTTAATTTCTATATTTTTTTTTAACATTTCTTGATTAATATTTTCATCATTTGATGATGGATGTATTGATTTCTCATTAAAAAAATTTGATTGATTATTATTTTCATTTAATGTTTTAGTTGTAATATCTTCAATTATTTCATCAACAGATTGTTCAACTTTATTTGGTTGAATATTTTTATTAAGATATAATGAACTTGTTCCACTTCTAACACTAATATTATCATTTAAATCTTCTTTTGTATGATTAGGATTTGCTATAAAATCAACTCCAAAATCTATATTGGATGGCATTTTATCTTTAAATATTGAAACACCACTCCTTTGTGTTGTTTCTAATTCTTGTTTATCATTTGATTTATTAAATTCAAAATTTGGTCTATTATATTGTTGTGGTCTTACATTCTTTTGATTAGTAGAATTTTCTATTGAAGAAATGTTACTACTTAATGACAAAATACTTTCTTCATCCCATTCATCATAATTACTACTAACAACTGAACGCACATCTGATAAATCATTTTGATAATTATTATTTAATTGATTTTGTTTTACAACATTATCATTAATATTATTATTTTGAGTTGTTGTTTTTGATACATTTTGTTGATTATTTCCAGTAGTAGATTTAACAAAACTTTGATTATTAAAAGTTGGATATTTATTCATTGTTATATTTATAAAATTATTTATAAAGTAATTTTAAAAATTAATCGCACTACATTAATTCATTAAGAATTTGTTCTAATTCTTTATTATCTATATCTAATTCTATATTTTCTATATCAATAATATTATTCTCTAATTCTATTTCTTCATTTTTAAAATCTAATTCAATATTTTCTATATCAAATTCTTTATTGTCAATATCTAATTTTTGATCATAAAATTCTAAATCTTCTATTTCTTCTAATTGTTCAATATCTTCTAAATCTTCACTATCTTCAATATCGGATTTTATATCAATATCTATTAAAAAATCATAATAAAAATCTTTTTTATTATATTTGTTGATAAAATCTATTAATTCAAATAAATTATTAATATTTTCTACTTTATCCATAATAATATATACAATTAAAATCAAAAAATAAATTTTTTAATTTTAATTATCTAGACGCTACTAATAGTAGCGTATATACAATTAAAATATACGCTACTTTTAGTAGCGTATATTTTAATTATCTATTATAATTTTTCAAAATCAAATTCATTATTTTCATCATTTGATTCAAAAACAATATCATTTCCATTTTGGAATGGATTTTCAGATAATTCAAGAAATTCAAAGACATTGTCAATTTCAAAGTGCTCAATTTCGTCACATGAACATTTATGACAAATATCGGCAATAATCATAGGTTTCTTTTCAGTTACTTCATTTTTTTCAAAATCTCTTTCATAAATTAATATGTAATCACCTTTTATAATTCTGTCTTTATTTAATAATCTACCTCTAATGACACAATTATATGTTTTTTTATTTTCACCAGTTGCTAATAAACGATTATTACCTAATAAATTATTCACTTTTGCATATAAACTACCAGGATAATCTTCTTTACTAATTAAAGTGACTTGTTGTTGTTCTTTAGAACGACTTTTATATTTTTTATATTCTTTACCTCCTTTTTTATTAACCATTTTTATGTTAAATTACTTTTAAATGTTTAATTTAATAATTAAATTAAAAAAATATATTATATAAATAGTTTTTTAATAGAATGAATAAAAAATATATTATATAATATATATTAATGAGTAAATATAACAAGTATATTACAAATACAGATATAGAAAATAAAAAAGGTGGTAAAACATTTTTTAAACCAAGTCAATCTGATAGATTTGACAAAGTTGTAAATACTTTTTCTAAAAGATTAGACCAACTTATAAATCAACAAAGGGAACAACAAAAGGAAATATATCATAAAGAAAAAGCAACATTAAAAGAGAAATATGAATTTGAGAAAAAACAAATATCAAAAAATAATCATTCAAATTATGAAAGATTAGATGAAAAAAGAAAAGAAGAAGAAGATAGATATAAAAATTTAAGAAAACAAAAATCACAAATTGTATCATTTTTAAAAAATGCTTATGATGAAAATCCTTTAGCAGCTAAAGTAATTGTTGTTCGAAAACTTGAACAATCTGAAATTAAATATAATCAAGTTGGTATTAATAATATTGAAAAATATGATTTAGAATCAATTAGAAGTGAATTTAATGAAGAGAAAAAGAAAATATTAGATACTTTTGATTTTAAACAAATTGATAAAGATATCAAAAATAATAATGCAGAAAAAGATGTTTATAAACGTATTTCAGGAATTACAAAAGATAGTATCAATAAGTTTGTTGATGAATATGAAGAATATATTAAAGAAGAATCAATTCAATTCTTACAAAAATCATTACAACCTGATAGTTTATCTAAAACATTAATCGCAAATATTATTTATAGTAATATTCGATTAAATCAAAAAGTTTTAGATGGAACAATGGAAAGAAGAGATGATAGAATACGAAGAAAAAAATATGAAGCTTTTAATCAAAGTTTATCCGTTCAATCTAGTTGAGTGAAAATAAATTAAAATCC
>Ga0172366_10000889_pt1 | contig 22671 bp, 16 predicted proteins | sample LakKivSesite69cm_FD_114533 | JGI IMG/M metagenome (GOLD analysis project Ga0172366, IMG submission 114533) | Sediment microbial communities from Lake Kivu, Rwanda - Sediment site 69cm | ecosystem: Environmental > Aquatic > Freshwater > Lake > Sediment | place: Rwanda: Western Province, Lake...
CTGACGGATCCGCTGTAAACTGATCGAGGATGAAAGGGTTCTGGGCTCTGGTACTGTTGCTGAAGGAAACCAGGACAGAACTTATTATAAAAAGAATTAATCTGTATTTTTTCATTTTCCTAATATTCAGGTTTATGTAAATATACAGTTTTATCATCATTGGTGCCTAAGCAATGGTTTTATCACCAGCTGCCATGATCAACTATTCCTGTCCGTTATCCTGTTCCGCAACTCTTGTTGCCTGGGGATCACAGGATACTGTCAGGCCGGCTATCCTCTGACACCTTTTAATAATGAGAAAATCATGCTTGTTCTTTTGGAAATATCTCCTTAAATTGAAAGGTGATAACTTTTTGTGCATATAGATGACTGCAAGCCCGGGTCCCCGTGAAACGGAAAGTTCCGGATGACCTGTTCTGATTACAAGGTAACCTGCATGAGAATAAAACCTGCTTTGCTAAGCGCCACCTTCATTGCAGCAATGGGCGGACTGCTTTTCGGATTTGATACTGCCGTTATCTCGGGAACGACCGACTGGTTAAAGGATGTCTTTCATTTATCTTCATTCGGGATAGGATTCACTGTGGCAAGTGCCCTGATCGGAACGGTCATAGGTTCTGTTATTATCGGGAAGCCGGCTGATTTATGGGGAAGGAAAAAGGTCATGTTCCTCCTGGCCGTTGCCTATTTCGTATCGGCCATCGGCAGCGCACTGGCCCGGAACTGGATCCCCTTTCTGATCTACCGTTTCATCGGGGGTATTGGTGTGGGCGGTTCCTCTGTTGTCTGTCCGATGTACATCGCCGAAATATCCCCTGCCAGGGTAAGGGGCCGGATGGTTGCTGTAACCCAGTTCAATATCATCTCCGGTATCCTGCTGGCTTTCTTCTCAAACTACCTGATTGCTGGGTTGAACCTCGGTGAGGTGGAATGGAGGTGGATGTTCGGTGTGGCAGCCTTTCCTGCTGCTGTATTTTTTTTCCTTTTGTTTCTCACCCCCATGAGCCCACGCTGGCTTGTGGCACAGGGCCGGCTGGAAGAAGCTGAGGCTGTGATTACACGATGCGGAACGGATGATGGTAATGTAAACCGGGAGATCAAAGAGATACAGTCATCCCTGGATATCGAGCATCATTTATTAAAGGAACCGTTCCTGACTAAAAAATACCTCAGACCTATCATGCTGGCAGTGATGATTGCCGTTTTTAACCAGTTGTCAGGTATTAATGCTGTCCTGTATTATGCGCCCCATATTTTCAGGATGGCCGGAGCCGGTGCATCATCTTCTTTACTGCAATCGGTTGTTATCGGTGGCACAAACATGATCTTTACACTCGCCGCATTGCTCGTGATCGATCATTTCGGGCGGAAAAAGCTGATGCTGATAGGATCAATAGGTTATATCATCAGCCTGGCTGTCACAGCCTGGGCTTTTTATACCTATGGAACGGAATTCACCAGGACAGGCAGCACGGTAGTACTTATCAGCCTGATAGTCTTCATTATGTCACACGCTGCAGGACAGGGAACCGTTATATGGGTATTTATCAGTGAGATCTTTCCCAACAGGGTCAGGGCCCGCGGGCAGGCCCTGGGCAGTTTTACTCACTGGTTTATGGCTATGCTGGTATCCTGGACGTTCCCCGTAATAGCCGACAGGTCCGGCGGACATGCTTTTGCTTTTTATGCTCTTTGTATGGTAGGGCAATTGCTGTGGGTAATATTCATCATGCCCGAGACCAAAGGGTTCTCACTTGAAAATATCCAGAAAAAATTCGGGATAGAATAGTCTTATGCTATTTAGTGATATAATTTGAAAAATTTGTACCTGGCCGACCCGTGGCTTTGGGGTTGGCTAGGTATCACCCTTGTTAAAAATAACATGGTCTTAATAGTATAACGCGCTAAATAAATTAATCATTAAACCAAAAATTATGGAACCTAAAAAATCTATTAGCCGGCGAAAATTCATCGGGACCGCCGTCACCGCTGCTGCGACCATTACAGTTGTCCCCAGGCATGTACTGGGCGGGAAGGGTTATGTCGCACCCTCAGATAAAATAACCCTTGCCAACATTGGTTGCGGCACACAGGGGCTGCGCGAGATGTCAGGCCTGCTGCAGGATCCTGATATACAGGTGGTGGCCGTCTGTGATGTGAACAAGTTCACTACCGATTATCTGGACTGGTCCCCTGATGGTATCAGGGACTCGATCAGGGAAACCCTGGGTGATCCGGACTGGGGGTCTGCTTACCAGGGTATACCTGGCGGAAGGGATATCGGGAAGGAATATGTGGAGAAATATTATGGTAAAAACCAGCCTTCAGGAACTTATAAGGGATGCACATCGTATGAAGACTACCGTGAACTGCTTGAAAAAGAACCGGATATTGATGCGGTCAAGATCATGACGCCGGATCATCACCATGCCTGGCTGGCGATCGCAGCCATGAAAAAAGGCAAGCATGTGATCACCCATAAACCCATTGCCAACAGGATGTCAGAGGGAAGGCTCGTCATTGAGACAGCGAAAAAGTCCAATGTGAAAACCCATCTGCTGGCATGGAGCGAGAGGCCTGAGTACGGCATGATCCTGAAATGGATCAATGATGGTGTGATCGGCAACCTGAAAGAGATACACAATTGGTCATACCGCCCTGTCTGGGAGCAATGGCCTGCAAGGCCCAAAGAATCCAAACCCATACCTGCCGGCTTCAACTGGGAGTTATGGCTGGGACCGGTACCTGATATGTCCTATCATCCTTACTACACCCATAACCGGTTCCGCGGATGGTATGACTTTGGAGGAGGGAGCATCGCAGATATGGGACATTACAGCCTCTTCCCCCTGTTCCTGACCTTCGGGATTGACACCCCGCCTGTGGCTGCGAAAGCATACGGCACCACACACAGGTATGTCGACGGCAATACCTACAAATGGGTGGAGAACGATGTGGCATTTCCCCTGTCATGCCTGATCCAGATTGAATTCCCGGAACAAAAAAACCTTCCTGCTTTTGACCTTTTCTGGTATGACGGAGGAATGAAGCCCTTTATCCCCGAAGAACTCAAGGAGGATAAGCGTGATATTCCGGAGGAAGGGATGATGTTTGTCGGTGATAAGGGTAGAATTCTGGCAGGATTTGAGGGTGAAGACCCCGAGATCATTCCAGCCAGGCTGATGAAAGCATATGAAGGGGAAAAAGAACTTCCTGCGCGGGAGCGGAGACGCCGGACAAATACCTGGGCAAAAGCCATCAAAGAGGATCAGGAGTCTCCCGGCAGCTTCAGATATGCCGGAACGGTTACCGAGACCATCAACCTGGCGGCTGTTGCACTCAGAGCCAGGAAACAGATAACATATGACTCAGTAACCATGAAGATCACCAATGATGAAGATGCAAACAAATACCTGACCAGGGAATACAGGAAAGGCTGGGAAATGTAATAATACAGAAAACATAATGTGGATTATCTTGAAAAGATGATCCCCCGGGCGGTAGGCATGGCCTTCCACAACCAGCCGACAGAAGAACTGACGGCGAAAATGATCAGGCTGATTCATGAAGGAGGATAAAAAGGGATGGTACGACATCGAATCAAGCGGAAAGGAAGCCCTCTTGCGGTGGAAAGAGCTGCTTAAGAAATACCACAGGATATGAGAAAAGACGGAAGGATTTTACTATAATTGCATATTATTCTTCACCAACTTAATTCATAAAACTATGTTAAGATTTTTAACTCTTATGATTGTTGTCACATTTATTGGTTTATCTTCCTGTAAAAAAGAAGAGAGCAAAACTGATCCTGCATATTGCAGTAACGCATGGGCCACTGCTGTGTAGGATGAACTGACAGCTTTAACCAATGCTGCAATGACCTATGCACAAGACCCGTCAACTGAACATTGCACTGCTTACAAGGCAGCAGCCCAGGACTATATTGATGCACTGAAACCTTATGAAAAATGCACGTTATGGACGGTGCAGCAAAAAGCTGAATGGCAGAATGCTATTGATGAAGCAGAGAATGAAATCGATACTTTATGCGACTGAGGAAGATCTGTCCGCGAACAGGAATACTTATTTGAGCTATCATTATTCAGACCCTCAGATGACAGTTTATCTGCTCCATCTGTCAATAAGTGCATGACTCCGGTACGGACTGGTCAATCTGCTTTCGCATAGAGTGACCACCATAAACTTATTCTCTGTTTCCGACACTTCGGATACTCATCAGATAAAGTTATCAGTGTCCCCGGCAAAAACCGGGGATTTCTCATTTATTCAAGCAATAAGCACATGGTAGCACATACATTTGCATCTGTGCTTATTGTTTGATAACTTTGATATAAAATACTTCAGCGGCTTAATAAAACAGTTATTTTCTGAACTCAATTATGGAATAATCCAAATGAAAACAAAAAATTCTTTCCCGGTGTTGATCTTCTTTATACTGTTTACTATAGGTGCAACCTTTTCATACCTCTCGTTCAGGGCTGCAGCTGATGCAGAAGGTATAACGATTTTACTCTGTTCCTTTTTTATTGCCCTGATCCTTTCGTCAGCAATAAAAATCGCGAATCAATGGGAAAAAGCGATTGTATTGCGGTTAGGTCGTTTTCACCGCCTCAGGGGTCCCGGAATATTTTTCATTATCCCCATTATCGATACCATTCCCTATATGATCGATACCCGTGTCATTACAACTCCCTTTACGGCGGAAAAGACACTCACCAGGGATACTGTGCCTGTGAATGTTGATGCCGTATTATTCTGGAAGGTCATTGATCCCAATAAAGCAGCCCTGGATGTTGCGGAATACAAAACTGCAATAATCTGGGCTGCACAAACAGCCCTGCGTGATGTCATTGGTAAGACAATGCTCTCTGATATGCTGGAGGGCCGGGACACAATCAGTCATTATCTCCAGAAAATCATTGATGATCGTACCGAACCATGGGGCATCAATGTCATTTCAGTTGAGGTCAAGGATGTACTGATACCTTCCGGACTGGAAGATGCTATGTCGATGCAGGCCCAGGCTGAGAGAGAACGCCAGGCCCGTGTGATCCTGGGAGATTCGGAGCGGCAGGTGGCGCAGAAATTTGAAGAAGCTGCCAACACCTATGCCGGTAATCCCACTGCTCTTCATCTGAGGGCAATGAATATGCTTTATGAAGGTCTGAAAACGAATGCAACCATTGTCATCGTTCCCAGCACAGCCCTTGAATCCATGCAGCTGGGTGGTCTTGCAGGGATTACTGCACTGACTATGGATCTGGGTAAGAAAGGCGCTGACCAGAAAAAGGAGGGCGAATCCGGCAAAAAGGGATGATCAGACGAGGCTTTTAAGAACAGCTGTCAACCTGTCTGCTTGTGCTTCAATTTCTTCTGATTCTTTCTGAAGGGTGATGACAAATTTATTTTTGTTATATGCCCCGCGGACTGATTGAAAATCCATATCCCTGGTAACTTCATCGCCGTCAATGCCATACCCGGTTTTGCTGCCGGCGTCAAATTCCTTTTCGGCATCCTTCAGGATCATGTTATTCAGTTTGATGGCATTTGCTTTCCAGTCAGTAATGATCCGGATTAAACTGTTGATGGAGATGCTGTCCTGTTTGTCGCCGGTTTGCTGACCGATGAGGTCGCAACACCAGTTCCATGCATATTTATTGTAGTTGTTATAAATAGCGGCAAGATTGCTGTTCAGTTCGTCCACCGACTTTATTTTGCGGGTTTTGACCGATTCAACCAGCTCATCAATTTTACCGGCTGGTGAGAACATCCCGCAGATATCCACCCATTTGCCGGTACCATCTGTACCCTGGGGCACAAGCATCTTCCTGATATCGTCCGGAGTGGTTTTGCTGTCAATGCTGCCAATGCGCCTGACCACTTCGCGGCCTACATACACCCTCAGCCCTATTTCATAGTATTTCCTGGCTGTTTTTAAAAGAAGCCGGTGTATAAGTAATCCTTTATAATTGATATAATCCTGCTCTTTACTGGTTTTTTCAATGAACCCGTTAAGAATATTTATCCCGTTTATGATCATCCCGACTATGTATGGATTGAACAGATCAAAATGTATCAGGTCCAGCCTGTCAGGATCGTTTCTTCTGTCTCTCACCGGCCATTTATCAATATCCCTGCGGGTGCCTACCGTGAAAAGATTCATGGCAGGGGTGATCTCACTTTTGCCTTTCTCCTCAGAGATGTATGAGAACGGGAGATCCGCTGTGTCAAAATTTGCATAATGCTTACCCATGACAACAGTATACGCTCCAACCTGGCAGGGAAGAAGAAGGTAGGCAAAGGAGCCTGTCTTGGAACCACGGTCCAGGATACCCTGGTGTACAGGGCCCAGCTTGTACATGTGGTTGCTCTGATTGGTGCCGCTTCCAGCATTAAAGAATGAAAATAAGCTGGCTATCAGCAGGGTTGATTTATGGTGTGTTACTGTGTACGGGCCGGCAAAAATACTGCATGCTTCCCCGTGAAAAGCTTCACAATTGGCAAAAAACAAAGAGTTTTCAGAGGAAAACTGCTTACCCATTTTAACTCCCTGTCCGACAAAACTCTTATCAAGGATTGCCCCTCCATCCACTCTTGATCCCGATAAAACGATGAACTTCTTTGCAGTGACCCCTTCACCAATAAATACCGGTGCTTCCATACGACTTTGAATGGTCCCTTCCTCCAGCAAGGTAGTTCCCGAAATGACAGCATGACTCCCTACAGAAACATTACGAATAACTATTGAATCCCTGATCCTTGCGCCTGCCTGAATCAACCCCCGGTCTGCCCGTTTTGATGCACAATAATCCCTGATCAAACCGAGAATCCTGGCGGTAAAGTCCTTGTCGTGGCGATAAAGGACCGTTAAATAGGCTACCTGGGAGGATAACCTGTCAAAAATCGGCAATTCTCTTCCGCCTCCTTCATTCAAGACATCTATTTCTGTTCCGTTTCCAAAGTATGATTCCCCGGTCACAGTGAGTGAACCCACATTTTCAATGGCAACATTCTCTTCGAGAACATAGCCTGACATATTTTTAACTCCCGATATATAAACATTATCTGCAATTTCACAATTACAGATATGGCTGTCATAAATGCCACATTTTTTTATAATGCCCTTCTCTATTTCAATAGTCCCGTAAAGGGCTCCCAGTTTTATTTTTCCTTCAAAGCGGGTATTCCTGATATTGGCGGTAGAAAAACCTTCCTTAACAGTTATATCATCCCATCCCTCAGCAGAACAGTTCTGAGAGAGGAGCGCATTGATCTCATCTTTTGTCAGATGCCTGAAGCTCATTATATTCAAACAGATTTATTATAAGGACTGATCCTATCTGATCCCTGTGTAACTATTCTCGAATAAGCCGGTCAAACAGATCTTCCGGGCTTGCTCTTCATAACAGGAGAAAATTCAAAAAACAAGAGGATTTGACCTTTCCTAATCCAGGTAGGTGCTGATAAAGTCCACGGCATCCGCCACATTTGTCACCTGAAGGGCTTTGTCCTCATCCATTTCAATACCGAATTCTTCCTCATAACCCGCCACCAGTCTTATGCTTTGCAGGGAAGATGCCCCCAGGTCGGTGGTAAACTCGGCTTCATCCTTTATTTCAGATGCATTGATCCCGAGCACCTGTGCTGTAACTTTTTTTACCCTTTTTTTAACTTCTTCCTTGTCCATTTCTTATAAAATTATTTATTTGGTTATCAATGATTTATAGCTCTGTCCTTCAGGCTTTATATTATCAAATCCGTCTTCTGCAACAGATTATAAATTTTTCAGGCTCCCCTTGAATTTTGCACAGTACTCAGGCATCAGTTCCTTTACTTTTGCCTCGAGTTCTTCATCGGTGATAGTTGAAAGCCTTCCTTCCACTTCATACTGATCCATGACCCATTGTGCAATCTTATGTACTTTTATTTTGCTGATGCGGTCTTCCCCTTTGAGTCCAAAATATTCATTTACCCAGACAGCGATTCCATCAACGCCGCTTTTATCGGTAATGGCAACCCTGGGTGGCCTGCCAAGCAGTTTTGCAGTATCGAAAATATTATAGATCTGTTCAGCCTGTCTCAGACCACCGGCATGGATCCCTGCGCGGGTCGTATTGAAATGTTTCCCCACGAAAGGATAATTATCAGGTATAGCCATGCTTATTGAAGTCAGGTATCCAGCCAGCTCGGTTATAACGGTTGTGTCAATCCCGCAGAGATCCTGTTTTAAAGATATGTATTCAATGATTGCTCCTTCAAGTGGTGGATTGCCCGTCCTTTCCCCGACACCAAAAATGGTGGTATTGACAGCATCACAGCCATACAGCCAGGCAGAGGCTCCATTGATATGTACCTTATGGAAATCGTTATGCCCGTGCCATTCGAGCCGGCTGCCCGGCACGCCACATTCCCGGTTAAGTTTATATATCAGTTTCGGAATGCTGCGTGGAAGGTCCGCACCAGGATAGGTTATCCCAAAGCCCATGGTGTCACAGAGCCTGATCTTGACGGTTAACTCTTCAGGCACCTGCTCGCTCATTCTCATCAGGCGGTCAACAAACGGTAACACAAACCCTTCAATATCTGCCCGGGTAAGATCTTCAAGGTGGCACCTGGGTCTGACCCCTGCTTCAAATGCTGCTGCCACCACTTCACAGTAGGAATCGATGCATTCCTGGCGGCTCCTGAATTTAAGCTTCTGGAAAATGTGAAAATCCGAACAACTCGTCAGCATCCCTGTTTCTTTCAGGCCTGCTTCCCTGACAAGACGGAAATCGCCTTTGACGGCACGTATCCAGCCGGTGACTTCAGGATACTTATACCCCAATGCCCTGCACCTGTCAAGTGCCTCCCTGTCATTTTTAGTATAAAGAAAAAATTCCGTCTGCCTGATCACTCCCTTTGGCCCGCCCAGCCTGGCCAGCATGCCATAAATCCTGACCATCTGCTCGACAGAATAGGGAGGACGCGCCTGTTGTCCATCCCTGAATGTGGTATCGGTTATTACAATGTCCCTGGTCAGTACCGATTTCGGATCAAATTCCACCTGTTTGCCATCAATATATTCCACGATGGGACCATCGAATCTGATCAGTGGCGGAAGGTTGTAGTCAAAGGTTTTCTCGAGGAGATTTGGTACCGTTGCGTCTTGTAACGGGTGATCTTTTCTCTGGTGGTTCATGATCTCGTCCTTTTGTTGGTTAGTAATGAATGTTGTTACATATTAGAATATTTCTCTCCGGACATTAATATTATAAAGATATATCATGAAATCAAAATTGCAATGATCTTGATAAAATCCTGGTATTTTTCAGTTTAAAGTACAAGGATGGATAATTCAAATGATCATTGCTGTCTTATAAAACATAGACTATGTTTTTAGTAAAATGTTTACCAGCAACAGCCTGACATTATGGCCACATTAAACAGGTCAAAATACTTTTCGTATATTTTGTCTGACAACAAACATTTGATCCACACGGGGAATGGTCAGTTCACTCCGGTTCAATATGGTTGACGCAACTGTTTTATTCAGTATCAGCAATTAATATTATTAAATCAATACTCATTTCAGGCTTATCTGAAATAATAAACCATGCCGGCACATACTTCCGTGAAATCAGCCTAGCCGAAATTGGCACTTATGTTTGATCCAATAAAGCAATTAATTTTAGGCATCTTTTCCGGGTTAATTAAATAATAATTCAGTCCGAGTTTGGTATTGAAAAGTTTCTTCAGCCAGTAATCGAAATCTAAATCGCCCTCCATGGTCAAATAATGTTCACGAAAATAGGGTTTAAACAGATTTAATCCTCCCTCAATATCCATTCCTATGTGTCCAACAAGGAATTCGACACCTAACAAAAAGTACAGATTTGAAGCATTGAGTCTGGGTTTATCGGAATAATTGGAATCGGCCGTGCTTATAATCTGATGATAATAGTGATGATAATATCTGGCAGCCAATCCGGCGTCAAATTTAATATACTCCCTCAATAAAACTCCCAATGAAACAGTGAACGAATTTACCATTCGTTTAGGCCCTCCAACAGGCCCGTTGGCACTGCCATATTCATGAATACCAAGTCCGCCCCTGGCCATCAGATAGAACTTCTTTTCGCGAACAGCTGGTATCCGTGAATTCTCAGGTTGAAACGCCGGGTTAATGCTTGATGTAAAAAATTTTGCTGAAACGCCTAATGCTGCCTGATTCAGACCATAATTTGGCAACTGGATATGACCATTCGAACTGTGCAGGTAACCACCACCGATATCAATCGAAAGTTCTTTAGAGACAAACAATGAATAATACATAAATGATTGGAACGACCATGTTAAACTGGAGCCGATTTCTTTATTATGGCGATTTTCTGATGCGTCATAATGCTTGGTAAAATAAGAACAGCCTAAACCTATTTTGAAGTAAATCGAGTTTCTTAACCGGTTTGAAGTATTAAATTCAATATATGGCATTACAGTAAACTGTTTTCCGTAAATCTTTTCATTTCCCAGTGTACTCATGCTTAATGTAATACCAGTAAAAGGATAATTATAAAACGAAGCCCAACCGTTTAGCGGAGAATTATTAAATACCCCCAGATTTAAAGCATAATAAAAGCTGTATCCCGATCCGGGAAACTGGGAGCGGTTTGGAACAATTTTACCAATTGAATATTCGGGTTCAAAATAAAATACACCCTTTCGTCTTATTATGGTATCCTGGCTCATTCCCAAAGTAAAAAAGTTGAACGCGATCAACATAAACAGTACTGTCTTCACTGTATGCTTATAATGCATCCTTCCGAATATTATCTCTATCTTCCCGGGTATCATTAACTCAATCGATTGGAAAGCGTTATTAATAGCACTCTACTTAATATCTTATATTTTATCAATATTGTGAATTTATAAATGTACCGGATAATAAAAGGAAGTATTAGTTATTTTATCTTTATAAGAATATTCGTAACATTTGATGGCTATGGCAATTTTTTTTAACCTTACCCCGGATGTCGAGTTTCCTGATGAGTGCCCACATAGGAAGAAAGTGAGTAGTGAGTCGAAAAAAAGGCTATTAGGTTGAAGGAGAATAGGCTATTAGGCTTTTAGGAAGAAAGAAGAACTTGGAACTTGGAACCCCGCCCGAACGTACCCTGCTCCGCCAGTTGGCCGATCAGGCAGGCGTTCGGTACGGGCGGGCAGGAACCAGGAACTTCTCATGTCCCTTATCCCCTTTTCCGCATTAACGCATTAACCATAAACTGAAAATCGTGAGTCGTGAGTCGTGAATCGTGAATCGGAAATCAAATATCCCCTTTTCCACTTCTCCTCTTCAACGCTTTGCCGTTTTACCGTTGTGCCGTTTTACCGTTTTCCCGCTTCAACGCATTAACGCATTAACGCTTCAACGCTTTAACGCATTAACCCCTTTCCCCAGAGCCCTGGCATAAACCCTACCATTTAAACACATCCTTAAATGTGACTGTTTTGACCTTACCGTAATCAGTCAGTTTCTCCATGTTTATCCTTTTGGAATCCCCCACTATGGTGACCAGCCAGGGCTTACCTTTCAGGTTGTTTTCCCAGAAACCGTGTATTTCCGGGAATTCCATATTCCCGTATTCCCGGTAACGCAATTTTCTTGGATCTTCCTTATAGCCCTGTTTCAGCCATTCAGATACAGATTCTGATTTATCACGGAACATGGGCTGGCTTGCATTGACAGACAGGGTCAGATCGTTTCGGACAGCTTCTATCCGTTCAGGTTTACCAGGTAAACTGGTCAGGATATCCCGGTATGCTTCCAGTGCATCAAGGGTTTTATCGGACTGTGTTGAAAGAAAGCCCGAAAAATAACCGGGACGGTCAAAATAGAACGATGAAATATATTTGCCCCGCACACCATAGGCCAGTGAACGGTATTCACGGATCTCCTGGAAGAGTATTGATGCCATGGCACCACCAATGTAGTCGTTAAAACCGTCCATACTTATGCGGCTTTCTTCATCATTCACCCTACCCTCGACATAGATATTCAAGTGGCTCTGTATCGCATTTTTATCATCCATGAATATGACTGTATTCCCATCATGATCTTCACGTTTCAGTTCTATTCTGCCTGGTGAGGCTGTCAACCCTGCGGGAATGGTCATATATTCCCTGTATAATCTGTTGAACTCGTCGGCTTTACGTGTGCCGCAATAATGGACCTCATATTCGTACCCGGCAATCTCCCTGAATTTATTGACGAGATCTGCAGCTTTAAGCTTTTCTGTCTCAGATTCCGAAAGTCTTGAGAGATAATCGGATTGATTGGCATATAAAGCGTATTTACCTAGGGCATCACTTTTCGTCCCTAGATCCTTCCTTTCAAACTTTTCATTGAATTTAGCATCCTGGACCAGTTTCTCCATCTGCTTCTCATCTACCGAATAACTGGTCAGCAGTTTATTGATCAGCTGCAGTGAGGGTTCAAGATTTTCTTCAAGCCCATCAATATTAACCGTTGTGCTGCTCAGATCGTTATAGGCAGAAATATCGCAGCCCAGCAACTGGAGTTCGCTTTTAAACTCCATGTATGACTGGTCTTCAGGATGGGCATACTGGAAGATATCCGTCACCTGGGTTACCAACGGATCATTATAATTCCCTTTCCCATATTTTATCCGGATGGAGAAAATATTGTTTATCGGATTCCGGGTTACATAGGTAGTGATCCCCTTCGACAGATCTGTCCCGGTAACATCTTTCTCAAAATCAATAAAACGCGGTTCTATATAGGTAACCGGTATTTCTTCGATCATACGTGCATATGCTGATTGCTTGTCTGCATTTTTTGCAACCACCGGATCATAGGGAGGTTTATCCAGTTTTGTTTTTTTCGGAAAACCTGTTTTCGATTGGAATACAAAATAATTATCACCAAAATATTTGTTGGCAATGGCTATGACATCCTCCCTGGTAATTTTTTCTATCTCAGCAGGGGCAGACAGGTATTTCTCCCATGAAATGCCATAAATAAAAGCATCCAGGATAGCATATGTACGCCACCGCATATCTTCCAGGTTACTCTCATACTGCTTTTTCAGACCGGTCTTTACACCTCTGAGAAGGGTATCGCTGAAATTACCCTCCCTGAGTTTTTGTACCTGTCCCATTACCAGTTTTTCAGCAGACTCCAGCGACTGACCCACAACTTTTGGCACGAATGCTATCATGTATCCACCCAGTTCTGTCTTCAGATCAGCATGGGCCATTGCCATCATAATTTTGTTATCATTGGACAGCTCATCAATAAGGCCTGTTGAGGCCTGGTTGGTAAGGAGGTTGGAGATGACTTCCAGCTTCATTTCATCCTCATGATTCCTGGGAATTGTCCTGAAACCAATGATTCCGATTTTGATGGGTGTCATTTTTACCGAAACCAATTCACGACCCTTGAATGGTTCTTCTTTGAGATCCAATGCAGGCGGGACTTCCCCGGAACGCCACCTTCCGAATTTCTCTGCAATAATCGGTTTGATAGTTTCAGCATCAAGATCACCTGCCAGCACCAGCGCCATATTCCTGGCTACATAATAGGTATTGAAATAATCCTCCATTTTACTCAGGGATGGATTTTTCAGATGTTCCACGCTGCCCAGGACAGTCTGCTGCCCATAGGGGGAGTTCCTGTAAAAATCTGCCATATACGTCTCGAACATTCTCTCCATGGGATCATCCATGGACATGTTTTTCTCCTCATATACCGTCTCAAGCTCAGACTGGAACAATCGGTAAACCGGGTGAATGAACCTGTGACTGTAAAGTTCTATCCATTTCACTATCTGATTTGCCGGGAAGCTGTTATAATAAACGATCATTTCCTGACCGGTTCCTGCATTCAATCCCGTACCTCCCATGGCACCGACGATCTTGTCAAATTCGTTGGGAATAGCATATTCAGAAGCCTTAAGTGAGATCCTGTTGATCTCTTTCCGGATCATCGTCCGCTCCTTCTCAGATGTTGTTTTCCCAAGCTCATCATACAGGCACTTGATACTGTCCAGGTATGGCTTTTCGTGCTCATAATCAACGGTTCCGAGCTCATCTGTCCCTTTAAACATAATGTGTTCAAAATAATGGGCGATCCCTGTGGCATTTCCGGGATCCCTTTTTGCCCCTCCTTTTACAGCAACCAAACCATACACCATGGGCATGTTATGGTCTTCGTTCAGATATACGGTAAGTCCGTTTGGCAGCTGGTAGGTCTCAACCTTCAGAGGATTGTCCTGGCAGTATAATGAAAAGGTTAAAAAAAACAGAATAAGAATAAATATCAGTTTTTTCATGGCATTAAATTATTTGCAGTGGAAACTTAATAAAAAAGCTTCAATAATTGATTTCACTTGATCGTAACCCGGACAAAAATTATGATCTTACATTGATGTAATTACTGTTTCTTCTGTATCAAAATCAGAAAAATGAAAGATCAGGCACTTATTAAGAGGATTAACTATTGAAAAAGATATTTTTACTCCCGCTAAGGAAGAGTTTGAATTTTAAAGGAATGAGACAGGTTCAGTTTATAAGGAAATCTGTCAATGTACCCATCCATCGGCCAATTTAAGTTTTAGAACCTGAAAAAAATCAACCATGAAGATAACTATGCTACATTTATTGTTCTCACTTTGTATATTCGAACCGTTTTTCACGGTATCTTATGGACATTGGCTTCACTCCGCCCAGCACAGGTTATAATATATTCAATCCATGGGCTGAGTTCAATATTTCAGGACAGTTTCTGTGTGAGACATTTGTATTGCTTGCTCCCGGAATGCCACAGACAGCGGGCAAAATTGGGTTGAATTATACAACGGTTGCCATAAGTAATGAACCTGCCCAGGCAACCCAGCTGTTCACTGCCTTGATATCAACCGCATTCCTTGAAAATGATATCCAAAAAATACTTGATGCAGGAGAGGAAGCAATAGACCGCAACAGTAAGATCCTTCAGATCGTCCGTGATGGCAGATCCTGGCATTCCCGGTACCCTGATGACTGGAGGGAGACACGCCGCCTGCTAAAGGAAAAGTACACACAGGAAGGCGGAGCAACCCGGGATTGGAATGGCTATGAATTGAATACCGGATCAGTTATCGGGTCATTGCTGTGTGGAAACGGGAATTTTGTAAAAACACTGCAACCTGCTTTTAATTTCGGATGGGATGCTGATAATAATGTAGCGACGACGAACTATATAATGATAATAATTACTGGAAAGATCCCGGGGAATTATATTAATAATTAGTAATTATCTATCTGTGCCAGGTTGAAAATTTTCAATTATCCTGAAAAAACGTATTTTGTCAGATAGTTGTTCATCTTTATTTATAAGGCGAATATTTCTAAATACATCAAATCATTAATTATGAAAAAGATCTACACCTTCCTGGTAAGTTTAAGCTTACTAGGTGGCATCTGCAATTCTTCAAATTCCCAGGTGCTCACCGTTTCCGGTTCCCTCTTTGTACCCCACGACTCCATTGGCTTCACCTATAACAGTCCTTCCTTCAGTGCAACGGACTGGATCGGCATCTATCATACCGGTGAGACTCCGGGTGGTGGCCCGTCATCAACTGTTTGGTCCTACATACCGGTTGCTGAAGGATCTATATATCTCCATGCCCCGCAGGATGCCGGCAATTATATTGCCTATCTGCTGTGCTGTGATGGCTATGATATCATCGCCACCTCTGCTGAATTCAATGTTGAGGTTCCATCCTTAACCACTACCGCTCCTTACCTGATCCAGGGAATTGACATTGAATTTGCTTTCAACAGTCCGAAATTTGTTAATAAGGACCGGATCGGTATCTACCCGAAAGGCACCAAGCCGGGTGCTGAGAATCCGGCGATTGAACAGAAATACATTACTTCTTCTGACGGAACTATATCATTTGAATCTAACGTGTTGAATCCCGGGTTTTATGATGCATATTTACTCTGTTGTGACGGGTATGACAGCATAACAGCATGCACCTTCGAAGTACTGGATGCAACTGTTCCATTCGTTAAGCCGGTGAGCGAAAGTTTTGCCAGCGGAAAAACGATTGAATTCATGTATTATGACCCTTCCTTTGCTGCCGGGGACTGGATAGGCATCTGGGTTGAGTATGATGACCCGACTATGGTTCCTTCAATCACGTACAGCCAGTTGATTTCTGATATTGGTACTGTTTCATTCCCGGGCGTCCTGCCCTATGGGACATACTTTGCTGCCATGTTCTGCTGCAGTACCACGGAAACTGAATATGCAAGGTCTTCCGTTATAGATGTTGAAGAAGCAAACACAGAGACATACCTTAAGACTACTGCAAGTGTCTACCCCGTGGGGATTCCTATTGCAGTGAATTTCCGGGATGATGATTTTTCCGCAACCGACTGGATCGGTATTTATCATGAGGGAGAAATTCCGGGAACAAGCACTCCGTCCATTACCTGGAAATATGCACCTGCCGATTCAGGCACTGTTGAATTTTCCGATATCCTGGCAGTAGGTAATTATATTACATACCTGATTTGTTGCGATGGATATGATGTAAAAGCTGCTTATAGTTTTTCAGTGGTTGATGAGACTTCTCCTTCACTTGTATGTACTAAACTGGCCTACAGCCATGGAGAAGCAGTGGAACTTAATTATAACAGCCCCGACTTCGTCAGTACCGACTGGATCGGAATTTATCATCCCGGTGATATTCCTGCCAGTGTCCGGTCAATGGTCTGGGATTATTTACCCCAGGCGAATGGATCGATGACATTCGTCTCTCCGTATAAATTCGGAACGCTTATGGAAGAAAACCCTGATGGAACTCTTCCACCCGGTGAATACTGGGTTGCGCTTTTCTGTTGTGATACCTATGGTCTTTATGCATCAACCTCCTTCATAGTTACTGAGAATGAAGTTGGCATGAAAAATGTACAATCTGAAGGCAGCCTGAAAATATTCCCTAATCCGACTACAGGCCCAATCAATATCAGGATAGCACAGGGAGAAAAAATGCAACAGATCACGGTATACAATGTCACAGGACAGGTCTTATACCAGGAAAAACCTGTTGGTCCGGTTAACGAGAAGCTTATCGACCTGAAATTAAGCAAGGGTGTTTATCTGCTGGAGGTTTTGACAGAAACCTCAAGGATGAATAAAAAGCTGATAATCCAGTAAGATTAACTCTATCATAAAATCATGGGAGGGTGCCTCAAAAGGCGCCCTTCGTTTTTTAAAGATCCCAGATGGCACTCGTCTCTGACGAATACCCATTTATTCCTCAAACTTTCTTCCCCACTCTGGGGGTGTGTCACAACCCCAGAGTAGTGGCCTCAAAAGGACACCCTCTTTTTTTAAAACCTGTAAACAGGAATCTTTAAAAATGAATCAGGAGTTGGGAATCTGGATTAATTTCTGCCACGTAGGCTACTTCATTACACCCGCTATCTCATCATCCTCCACGGCATCGATGTATGGCTCGGACTTTATTTGACTGATATTCTCTTCTTCAACACTTCCCGAGATAACACCGAACTGGTGAGAGTCAGTTATTTTCATTTTATGTTTTGCCAGCGACTCCAGGATATCTTCCATCTTATCAAGATAGGTCTCTTTCACGGTTATGAGTATCTTTTTCTCCATTACAACTTGTTATGGTGCTTGGACCAGTCCGGCGCCGACATCAGTTGAATTCAAATTTAACCTTTTTGCATGAATTATTAACCGATGCCATATATCCGTCGCCCCCGCCCCACTGTTCTTTTCCAAATATAATGCTGCGATACCTGCCACATACGGTGTGGCCATGCTGGTACCGTTTAACATCTGGTACCTTGCTTTCATTGGCCATGACGAGTATATATTGATCCCCGGGCCGACAATATCGACCTGCCCGTCAGGATTTATGGACCCGTTTGAGAAGTCGGCCAGGTGATAGTTCCTGTCAATGGCACCAACTGCCATTATGGAAGGACAGTTGGCAGGGCTCCCCACCGGGCTAATAATACCATACTGCCTTCTGCTTTCATTGCCTGCAGCAGCAATAATAAGTGTGTTGTTCTTTAAGGCATATTGTGCCACCCTTTCATAAGCACGTTTATAGGTTTGCCGCGGATAGACAGGTGCCCCCAAAGACATCGAGATAATATTGCATCCGGAATTCACGGCCCAGTTTATGCCGTTTATGATCCAGCTGTCTGAACCTCTTCCCTCTGTGCCGCCGAGAACCTTTCCGACAAAAATGTCTGACTCGTTAGCCACTCCATACCTTTTCCTTTTATTATCCGTATTTCCACAGGCTATCCCGGTGCAATGGGTCCCATGGCCATTGAGATCATCGATGCTTTCACCAGGGACGAAAGATTTATATTTAATATTCCTTCCTGAAAAATCAGGATGATCAAGGTCCATCCCTGTATCAAGTATAGCCACGCTGACTCCCTTGCCGGAATATTTACTCTCATCAACCCGGGTCTTATCCAGCCCCCAGGTAACCCCACCGGTTTCCTTAACTCCGGGAACAGGTTCAGGAGAAAAGATCACCTCTTCAGGTTCGATAATGAAATTATACTCAGAGCTTATGCGGTTCAATGCCACATGCTGGTCTTCATCAGGATCAATGATCGCCACGCCAAAATCTTCATAAATAAAAGCCCCGGCATCCCGGTATTTTTCTTCTGATATCTCCTTTTTATCAGCAAAATCACCGGATTGTGCTGTCCTGATACCGGCTTTTTCAAAAAGGGCAGATTTTAATTTGCGGATATCATCCGACTCATCGAGGAGTGTGACCAGGAACCTGCCGGTAAAAATGTCATACTGCTGTTCTGTATCCGCAGGTATGATTCTTCGGGACTTATTGAGATCCGGACTTTTCATGACTTATCGGTTTTTGGTTGTAAAAATATTGGTGCAATGAGGGAATAAAATACTAAAATAATGCCGGCTATCACTCCTTTAAGAGGAAGTATGGTGCCATCTGAACCTGTAAAAAGACTATCGAATGGGCCGCCGATCGTGAACACCCATATTATAAAAGCAAATGTTGTTACTGCTACCTGCTTAAAGATCTTTACTTTATAGATCACGATATATGTGACCGGTGTAAGTACCAGCAACAACGCAAATACGATCCATTGGATCAGCTCAGTACCTTCGGTGATCGCTGCAGAGTCAATAATGCTTTTGAGCGTCAGATAGGCACCGATTATTTCGGCAGGTATTAATTTCAATAGCTTATCTTTATAGTCATCTGTGCCGGCTGCAGCAGGTATCTGTCCTGAGATACCTGTCTCATACCTGAGTCTGATTTCCCGTCCCATTTTGATTTTTTAAGTTTATTAATCCTTGAAGTTCAGTTGTTCGTCCCGCCAATTTCAGGGGGTGCTTGCAGATTGTCGCTTTTATAAGTCCTGAGAATAAATTTAATGTTTTTTGGTCCGATATCCAACAAACAATCCTGAAATTCCATAATTCTGTCTGACTCAGTATTCTCCCCTTTCCAAATAAATACAAGAGTATTTGTATGAAGAATAATCTGAAAACAGTTTTAATTTTATATTCCAATCCTTAAACAGAAGACCGCATCCATGAGAACAACAATAATTTTTTGCCTCACTGCTATCTTTCTTCCAAAAGCAAATGATGCGCAGGTGAACTGGGGTAATTACTGACAGGTTGTTTATACAAAATATTCTGGTGACGTCAAGGTCAAAAGTCTGCAGCTTCCCCTCAGCCAGGATGAAAAGGAAGAGCTGGTGCTGGTTTGACAGGAAGGCAGTATCCGGTTTTATTACCCAGAAACCCGGAAATGTTTTTGTCTATTCATTCCATATGAATGATCACTTCCAGTTCCGGGATCATATCAGGGTGGCAAACGAGATCTGGTGGCACAGGAATATCATGCGCAGTATCTATGGAAGCACTGCTTTCTGGTATGCCTATCCTGTACAGGATGCACACTCGCAGCAGATTCTGATCCATCCGCGCTTATGTCATAATCCTGCAACAGGTGAAAATACCTGGGAATTTTAAGGAGAGTTCAGAGTTTTATTGTTTCGTGTTAACGGGTGTACGTGTTGGCGTGTCAGTGCGTTAATGCGTTAATGCGTTGAAGCGGAAGAAAAGAGTTCATGGTTTGAGAAGACGGTCACGCGTTTGGAAACGCGCGCCATCCAGAAAAATGTTCCAAGTTCTTCTTTCTTCCTGAGAGCCTACAGCCTAATAGCCTTCTTCTAACTTCCGTCTTCCGACTTCTGACTTCTGACTTTTTCCGCAACGCGCAGACACGCAACAAACCAACAATTCTTTCTATTGACTACTCATTATTTCTTTCTGACAAAGAGCTTCAAAAACATGCCTCTCGAGAATATTTACCGGTTAAAACCGCAGGCAGATATTTTACCATTCGCTGTCCATGATTTCCAACTCACAATTCGTTTAGGTGTGTGGGCAAACCGGAAAAGGTGCGAACTTCATCCTGTTTGGTGGCGCCGCAAAGGCTATGTGTAGCGAGCGGACAAACAGGATGAGGTTGTCTTTTCCGGCCTGTTTTTCTTTGGTTCGTTTCTTTTGCAGGAGCAAAAGAAATGAACACCAATCTTAAAAAAAACATTGTCCTTTCTGATATTTTCGTTCCTGACTATCGCGATCGGACTTCCCTGCGCATGAACGAGTAATAGGATATCGCGAAACACAGGATGGTGGCAGCAATAAGTGCGGTTACCTGCGGCCATACGAGCAGTAAGCTCTGGCCAAGAGGTAAAGGACCCGGGATCGTTCCATGGATCTGCTCGATCGTTAATGGTCCCAGGCTTCGTACCGAAGGCATCAACAACGTGGTGGTAGCTTCACTGAACAGTTCATTGGGTATGATCTGCACCAGTGCAAATTTTATTTTTTCATACAGGTAAAGAACATAGCCGGGGGCATACTTCGATGGTTCAATGCCTTTTGCTATCAGATTAATGATCAGCGGATAAAATACCGTAAAAAACAGCCAGATGGCAATACCTGACAATGCTGAAGTTGCAGGTTGACGGAACCTGACAGAAAATAAGACTGACAGGTTCAACCAGAATGCCACATATATTATGCTGAGGAGAATAAAGAAATTTATCCGGAGAAATTCTTCGGCCGTCGGGGGAATGCCTATAGCTATAAGTCCTATGCCCATCACCAGGTAACCCAGCGCAAACAGCATCACACTGATGACGCTCAGAGCTGCCGTGAACTTGGCATTAATGAGGTAATCACGGTGCACGGGCTGCGACAGCACACGGCTCAGTGTGCCGGTATTTTGTTCCGAGTTGACGGCATCAAAACCGAGGCTGATCCCCAGCAGGGGGCCCAGAAAACTGATAAAAACAAAGAAAGAAGGCAGGGTGCCGTCTGAAATGGTAAATAGTTTAAGAAAAAAGAAAGCCCTTTCAGTTTCGCCGGCCTGTATAGCCTTACCCATATTTGTCAGGGCAGTGTATAAGGAACCCATGCATGTAAGGGCCACAATGGTGACAAGGATGATGAAACGCCAGCTTCTTACATGGTCGGTGATCTCTTTCTCAACAATAACCCTGAAAGGATGGGCTGTCCTGTTGTTCCTTGCCGATCTTATTTTCCCCAGAACACGTGAGAAAAAAGATAACCGTTTTGCCTCCCGGGGTTCAACAGAAACCTGAGATTGTTTTACCGTATCATTCATGATCCAGCCCTCCTTCGAAATATCGGTAATATATATCATCCAACCCGTATTCCTTTTTATTCAGATAGTTCAATTCCGCCTCCGAATCAATGACTGCCCTGGCAATGATCGGTGTCAGGTCGCGGGAGCATTCGATATGGAATATATTGTCTTTCCTTGTAACGGATACCACGCCGTCAATATGTTGCAATATCTCCATTAAACGGTCGGGGTTACCCTGCTCCGTGATGCCTCCCTGTTTATCACCTGCTGCCTCTGAGACACCTGCTTCAATGATGAAGGCACTGCCTGAAAATAATTTTTGTGAGAGGGCCTGTATGTCACCCTCGGCCAGAAGCCTGCCACTGACAAACAGTCCGACCCTGTCGCACACCTTCTGTACCTGGTGCAGGTGGTGAGAAGAGAACAGAACCGTAAGTCCTTCCTCCTTGCTCAGCTTGATGATCAATTCAAGGAATTCCCTGACGCCTGTAGGATCAATACCTAATGTAGGCTCATCAAGAATGATCACTTCAGGATTTTTTATGAGCACATCTGCAAGCCCCAGGCGCTGGCGCATCCCGCGTGAATATTTCCCTGCTTTCTTATTTGCCTCATCAGATAAGCCAACCCTGGCCAGGAGCTGTTCAGCTCTCTGCCCGGCTTCATTAGGTGTCATGCCATTCAGCCTTGCAGTATAGACCAGGTTTTCCAGCCCGGTGTAATCATCATAGAACCCGACATCTTCAGGCAGGTAGCCAACCCTCCTTTTAACTTCTATAGGATTTCTTGTGGAATCGATACCACACACCCTGACAGAGCCGCTGTCAGGTTCTGTCAGTCCTATCATCATAAGGATAACCGTTGATTTTCCGGCACCATTGGGCCCGAGGAGTCCAAAAACCTCCCCTTTCTTTATGGCCAGGTCAAGCCCGTCGACAAC
>Ga0172366_10000892_pt1 | contig 22634 bp, 16 predicted proteins | sample LakKivSesite69cm_FD_114533 | JGI IMG/M metagenome (GOLD analysis project Ga0172366, IMG submission 114533) | Sediment microbial communities from Lake Kivu, Rwanda - Sediment site 69cm | ecosystem: Environmental > Aquatic > Freshwater > Lake > Sediment | place: Rwanda: Western Province, Lake...
ACTTGGTCTTATATTGAACTTTGGTCGCAGAAGATTAGAGATTAAGCGTGTCGTTAATAACTTCTGAGTTTCATGGCTTCAGCAGTTTTTTTGCGCCATATCTTCTTTTTTGCGACCTTTGCGAATATTTCATTCTTCGCGGAACATTCATCAATTTTTGCGTTTATTAACAATGAAATCTTTGCGTAGTCAACTCATAGGCGCTCTCTTCTGGTCTGCCCTTGAACGCTTCGGCCAGCAGGGGATACAGTTTGTCATTACGATAATCATTGCCCGAATTCTCACTCCAGCAGACTATGGCCTTGTGGGGATGCTTGCAATATTTATTGCAGTTGCCCAGTCATTTGTGGATAGTGGATTTGGTTCTGCCTTAATTCAGAAACAGGATGCAACCCAGGTCGATTATTCCACAATCTTCTATTTTAATATCATTGTCAGCACAATATGTTTTTTAATTTTATTCTTCACTGCACCCTTAATTGCAAAATTTTATAATCAGCCAATGCTTACACCAATTACCAGGGTAATGGCATTGAATATCGTAATAAATTCGTTTGGGCTTATTCAGAATACAATCCTCACAAAAAATATAAATTTCAAGACTTTGACTAAAGTTAGCCTTTCTGCGATCTTCATCTCTGGTGCAGTTGGGATATTTTTTGCTTACAAAGGATTTGGTGTCTGGACACTTGTCTTCCAGGCAATGAGCAGTAATGTAATGAGGACTATTTGCCTGTGGTTTTATAACAAATGGCGTCCTGCCTTTGTTTTCAGTTGGCAATCATTAAAATCTCTGTTCTCCTACGGCTCCAAACTCCTTGCCTCAGGACTTCTGGCACAGATATTTGACAATATTTACAAATTGGTAATCGGCAAACAATATAGTGCGGTTGACCTTGGTTATTATTCTCAAGCAAAGAGAATGGAAGAGCTTCCAGTTATGAGTTCTCTGAGTATTCTTCAGCGTGTAACATTTCCAGTATATGCAACAATTCAAAACGATGACATCAGGTTGAAAAACGCCTATCGCAAGACAATCAAAGGTATAATTTATTTCAATTTTCCTCTAATGATTGGGTTAATCGTTCTGGCGCCGCTATTAATAAAAGTCCTTTTAACAGAAAAATGGCTTCCTGCAACTATTTATTTGCAGTTATTCTGTTTGATTGGTATGGTATATGCATTAAGTGCAGTAAATCTAAATATTCTGAAGGTTAAGGGTAGAACCGATATATTTTTCTATCTTGAAGTTGCTAAAAAGTGTGTCACTGCAATTGCTATTATAATTACTCTAAAAATGGGCGTTCTGATTATGGTCATAGGTCAAGTTATAGCAAGTTACATCAACACCTTTCTAAATTTTTACTATTCCGGCAGGGTAATCAAATATACAGTTAAAGAGCAACTGCTTGACATTTTTCCCTATTTGTGTATATCTATTGCGATGGGGGTGGTAATGCAACTGTTTTTGCATTTGACTGCTCTGAATTCCATAACTGGTTTGGTCCTTACTACACTTATCGGTATTGCTTCATACTATTTATTCTCAAGACTACTGAAACTTGAAGCCTACTTTGACACCGTAGCGGTTTTGTCCGATTTTTCACCATATAAAGCAGCGGCATTACTAAGATGAGTAGAGATACTTCACTTGGTGTAAATTTAAACAACTATTCTGGCATATGGTATTTAATACTTATTGCTATAATTGGCGGTATTTTTTCGTTTACAATTAATAGCATTGGAGTAATAGGATATTGGCCTGATTCAATATCATACATTTCTGTGGCTGAAAGTTTATTAGCGGGTCGTGGTTTCTACCAATATGACGGTACTCCGTTTACTCATTGGCCTCCTTTATATCCTTTACTTATTTTTTATATTAAGTACCTTACACATTGGGACTATACTATAATAACGAACTTTATTAATGCAATAGCTATGTCCCTTTTTCTTTTTTATGCGGGTTATTTACTTTATATCATTACTGGAAAAAAATTTGTATACTTTTTTTCTTCTATTTATGTATTAACTGCCAATGCAATTATTCAGCGCTGGCAATGGGCTGGAACAGAAGCGTTATTTATTTTCATTAGTATATGCTTTATATTTTATATTTCTATTTATACTTCAAATTCTAACAATATTTACTTTGTAATCTCATCACTTTTAGCAGCATTGGCCGTTCTATTAAGATACATCGGAGCAATCTTTTTTTTATTAATTTTATTTGTGATTTTATTTCAGCGCAACCACTACAAGAAACTTATAGAAAAAATGGGTATCTTTTTTATTGCTTCTATCCCGGCCTTAATTTGGATTATTGGAAATTACATACTTACAAACAGCTTCTTTGGAATTAGAGGAAGTTCTCGTTACACTTTTTTTCATAACGCTTTGGCTACCATAATTCAAACATATAGATTGTTTTATCCGGTAAATTATAAAACAACTCTTTCTTTAATTATTATTGCCATACTCTTGGCGATATTAGTAGTAGGAGTTTTGAAATTTCGCGATAAGGTAAGATTTTTAATTAATCCCAGTCAAAAACTTTTAGCATACAAAATATTTGTAATTTCGCTGGGTTTTATTGCTTTGTACTTAATATTTTTAGTCATTACTTCAACATTATCAGCGTATGATGCAATAAATACACGATTTTTATCGCCAATACTTATTCCGTCGGTTATATGCTTATCTTACATTTTTAATTGTGTTTATAGATACAAACAGGAAAACCGAGTTCTTTATTATGGTATAATATTGTTAGTTGCATTATCTTTGATTTCAAACTTGTTTGCAGATTATCAGTCAATATCGCAACAATTAAAAGAAGGTCTTGGCTATAATTCAAAAGTTTGGACTAATTCGGAGTTAGTATCATATTTATTAAATACAAAACTATTTGCAGATTTTGATTCAAAAATTTATTCAAATGACCCACATGCTGTTTATTATTTCACTAAACAGATAACGAATTGGTCTCCATTAAGAAGAAATTATAATTCCAATGACCCTCCGCGTGATATTTATGAAGTAAAAAAGGCAGGTAAAGAATTTACAAATGGGTATCTGGTTTGGTTTAATACCCGACAGAGAGATTATTACCTGTTCAGTCTCAAAGAAATATCAGCTGTATTTGAGCTTGATACACTTTTTATTTCTAAAGATGGTTTTATATTTAGAGTATTAAATTGATTGGAGGAGAAATGTTTAAAAACAAACCCATATATGTAACCCAGCCTTTTCTTCCACCTTTGGAAGAATTCATTCCGTATCTAAAAGATATCTGGGATTCAAAATGGCTCACTAATATGGGCAAATATCACCAGCAATTTGAAAAAGAACTCGCCGAATATCTTGGTGCAAAATATGTCTGTCTCTTTGCCAATGGAACACTTGCACTGATGACCGCTTTACAGGCATTACGCATTACCGGCGAAGTTATCACTACACCGTTCAGTTTTGTCGCCACAACCCACGCCCTGCACTGGAACGGTATCACGCCTGTTTTCTGCGATATTGAACCAGAATATTGCAATATTGACCCGGATAAAATAGAGTCCTTGATTACGCCGAAGACTACCGCCATATTACCAGTGCATGTCTATGGAAATCCCTGTCAGGTTGATAAAATCCAGAAGATTGCTGATACATACGGTTTAAAGGTCATTTACGATGCCTGCCACGCCTTTGGAGTGAAAGTTAATAACACATTCTTTAAAAATCAAAAAGCCGGTTCTTCCGCAAAAAGCAAACCGATACCAACATCCTCTTCCTCCTCAGCGGATAGATTTAAAGGGACAGTATCTTCTCCCTTGATGGGGCAAGCCACTACCCACATTTCCTCTCCCTTGATGGGAGAGGAAAAAGGTGAGGGTGGTAAAAACTACACTTCTATTCTAAACTTTGGCGACCTCTCCGTCCTCAGTTTCCACGCCACAAAGGTTTTTACCACCTTTGAAGGCGGTGCTATAATCTGTCATGATGAGAAGATGAAAAAAAGAATAGACTTTTTGAAAAATTTTGGATTTGCCGATGAAGTTACAGTGGTTGCACCGGGCATCAATGCAAAGATGAACGAGTTTCAGGCAGCCCTTGGATTGTTACAGCTCAAATACATTGATAAGGCAATAGAAAAGAGAAAAAAGATTGCAGAATTATACAGAGTGAAATTATCAGGAATAAAAGGAATAAGGTTCTTAAATGACATCCCTGGTGTCAAACACAACTATGCCTATTTCCCTATTTTCATAGATGAAAAAGAATATGGCAAAAGCAGGGATGAGGTATATGAAGAGCTGACAAAATACAACATATATACCCGCCGCTACTTCTACCCCCTAATTAGTCAATTTCCGACTTATAGGAATTTAGAATCAGCTGCTACCAAAAAATTACCCGTAGCGTCAGAAATAGCAAAGATGGTTTTATGTCTACCGATGTATACAGAACTCAACGATTGCGAACAAAAATGCGCTATAAGCTTGATTGTACATAAATAATACAATTTTGAATATTCATGCATAGTCCAAAAATCATTCCCATAATATTTACTGGCTTTAATCAGCGAGCATGTATTGCATTTATTCGCACTTTGTGTAAAAATAATATTCCATTTGCTATTATTCCTAAAAGTCTTGATGATACTATATTTTTAACTGACTATGCTACAAACATTTTTGCAGTGAGAGAGACGGAAAAACTTGAAATTGATGATATATTAAATACAATTAATATGGTTAAGCGGCACTTTGGGGCAGATAAGTATCTAATTGCGCCATCAAGTGAAGCGCTCAATCGTTTTTTGTCGGCAAATAGGAATATTTTTATTAAGAATGATTGCATAATCCCCTTAGCTGAGAAAAGTTTATACGAACGCATTTCGGATAAATATTCTTTCGCCCAATTAGCAAGAAAATTTAATATTAACATACCTCGTGAAATAAGACCAATTGAAAAACATAATTTCCCTATCGTAGCAAAACCGAAACGCTATTTCTCATCAAAAACAGGGCAGGCGTTATATCCTGTCATCATAAATAACAAGCAGGAAATCGAATATTTTTTGCATAATTATCCAATAACGGACTTTTATTTTCAGGAATTTGTTACAGGTAATAGCTATTATTTACTTTATTATTTTTATCGCAATGGCGATGTTATAAAATATTCACAAAAAAATCTAATACAACAACCTGATGGTAAATCAATAATTGCTGCAGTTTCAGCCAGTTTACACTTAACCAATGAGGCAGAAAAATATGTTACACTCTTTAAGCATATAGGGTTTTATGGCCTTGTAATGGTAGAAGTTAGGCAAAGAGGGGCAATTTGTTATATGATTGAAGCTAATCCACGATTTTGGGGGCCTTCCCAATTATTTGTTGACGCTGGTATAAATATGTATGAAGATTTATTGTACGATTATGGTATACTGACAACCAGGCCAGAAAAAAAAGTTAAACGGGCAAGATATTTCTGGTTCGGCGGTATTATTGAAGTAATTCAGAAAAACAAAAAGTTAGTATTTCATAATTACAATGATGCAGACTTTACAAGGGATTTCAGCTTATGGTTAAACGCTGATGTTTATAGAAGAAAGGACACAATTAATATCTTTTCAGAGGAAATAGGAATACTAGATGATAAAATTAAAAGATTTCGTGCATTATTTTTTGGAGGTGGAAAGCACGCAAACTATCAAAGGCTTTACGAAAAGCTTACACCTTTACTAAGGATTAACACACACGTAGTATATAAACCTAAATTTGAAAATGAAAGACTACAATTTATTGTTGAGAATATCGCAGTTAGAAATAAAATAATAGTTGATATTGGTGCAAATACAGGCTTTTTTGCATTTTCGCTTCTTGAATATGGCGCTAAACAGGTTATTTGTTATGAAGGAAATAAAAATTATGCCGAATTTATTAAGAGTGCAGCGGAATATCTCAAGGTTTCTGACAAGGTTAAAGTTATCCCGGAACATTTCAACTTTGATTTTAAAAATTGGCCGCTTAAGGTAGATGTAATATTGTTGATGAATGTTTTGCATCATATTGGGAGCGATTTTAGTAATGAGGTTAAGTCCGTTGCTGGCGCAAAAAAATTTATTAAAAAAACACTGTCTTCGCTGGCAAATGTCACACATTATTTAGTACTTCAGATAGGTTTTTGTTGGAAAGGAGATAGAAATCTATTATTATTTCCCAGTGGAACAAAAAGAGAAATGATAAACTTTGTAAATGGAATAACGAAGAAATATTGGAACATTATTGCGATAGGCATTCCTGAGCGTATAAATGGCAAAGTTATTTATAATCTGCCAAATTCTCATAACCTTAAACGAAATGATACATTGGGTGAGTTTTTAAATCGACCACTTTTTATCTTAAGATCTAAACATTTTTCTACTGACTAACTGTACCTGAAAATGGGGCTACATCGATATGAGCACTATTAAAGTTACATCATCGTATATTAAAAAATTAATAAGTCAAGATGAACATCTTGGGATGACTAAGAAAGTAAACCATTTTGAGCCGTATGTTTCTGTTTGGGTTATAACATATCAGCATGCCAAATATATCCGTGATTGTATTGAATCAATCCTCATGCAAAAAGCGAATTTTCTCTATGAAATTGTTATTGGTGAAGATCAGTCCACAGACGGAACCCGAGAAATTTGCATTGAATATGCTCAAAAACACCAAGATAAAATCAGATTATTCCTTAGAAATAGGAAGCAGACTGTTATCGTTGATGAATCTGGCAATTTTATAAAAAGTCTTAATGGAATATTGACCTTATATGCTTGTCGCGGCAAATATATCGCCATGCTTGAAGGCGATGACTACTGGACCGACCCCTACAAACTCCAAAAACAGGTAGATTTTTTAGAATCCCATCCTGACTACGGCCTGGTTCACACTGAATATGATGAATTTATCGAAACAGAAAATAGGGTTGTAAAAAATGTACATAAAGGCCGCCACAATGTAATAAGCGGCATGATATTTATCGATTTGCTCCATGTAAATTTTATTGCTACTGCCACTGTAGTATGTAGAAAAAATTTAGTTATAGATGCATTAAACTCATTCGCAAGTGATTTCTACAAATGGAAAATGGGTGATTATCCACTATGGCTATATATATCAACGCGTAGTAAAATAATGTATTTACAAGATAATACAACAGTTAGAAGAGTATTAGATGAATCATTAAGTAAATCAAAGAACCCGCTTTATATTATTGATTTGATGTTTGCCAGAATAGAGGTTATTAATTACTTCTTAAATCATTTTGAACTAGACGCGCGCATTAAGGTTGAAGTCTTAACAAGATACTACGAATCAATTTTGTGGAAGGCATTCAAGATAATGAACTGTGAGTATGCATCAACTGCATATTATAGCCTTTTAAGCCTGAATCCTAAGGCAAATATAAAATATCATTTATATTACTGGGGAACGAAAAATAAATTAATAAATAAAGGGGTGCTTATTTTAAAAAATTTGTATGGAAAATATTTTGCGACTAAATGATTAGAATAGCGATACTTGGTTATGATTACCTTGCCAACAATGGCATAGCAAATGCGAGCCGGGCATTTGCTGAAGCTTTGGCATCTTATGGCTATAATGTACATATGATTAGTTTTAAGTCATTTAGAACTAATGCCCCCCGATATACGCAAACTAATGGCGTAAATATTCACAGATTAAAATTAATAGGTAAAATAAACAAACTGATTTATAAAGCTTTGCCAAATTTGTACTTCCGTTTAATTCCATTGTATTTTATCGCAGTTCTCCGGAAAATAAAACCACATTTCATAATTGGACCATTGATCTATTACTGGGGTAACGTGGCAGCGAATTGTAAGAAATATATAAAAACCAAGTCAATTACCATAGGACATGGTGAAGATGTTAATCAATTGGATAATGATGTTGTTAAGCAACAACTAACTATACTCAGTTTACATAAAAATGACATTATAATTACTACCAATTCTGATTTTCAAGAAACACTTTCAAAATTTACTAGCAAGAAAATATATTTGCTCCCAAATCCATTACCCGAAGCACACATTCGGATAGATTTTACAAAAAAACTTCAAAATAGCCCTTTTCGTATAATATGCGTTGGGAGGTTAGCAACTGACAATCAGGGGTATGAAATAAAAGGATTCACAATTGCGATTGAGGCTATGGCACTACTTAATAATTGTCACTTGGACATTATAGGTGATGGTCCATTGTATGCGAATTACATGGAGATGATAGTTAGAAAGAATTTAGTAAATTCTATTACTTTGCATAAACAAAGGAGTAGGCTGGATGTTTTACGGATTATGAGTTGTGCTAACGTGTTGGTCATTCCTTCTAATATTGAGGGTCTAAGTATGGTCATGATAGAAGGTTTACAATGCGCGTTACCCGTAATTGCAACGAACATTGGGGGCGCGAAAGATTACATAGTTAGTGGTTATAATGGTTTTTTAATAAAGAAAGGCGATTTCCAAGATTTGGCTGCTAAAATTAAAATACTGCAAAATGATAGATCATTATTGGCTGAAATGTCCCAAAATGCAAAAAAAACATATTTAGAGTATTTTACACCTGAACGCGTTGTGCGTCGTTTTGAAGACATAATCAAAGAGACATGTTTATGCGAGAAAAGATAGTTATTTTGGGTGCCGGTATCACAGGACTAAGCACAGCTAACTTCTTAAAAAATAATAAATATGTAATAATTGAGAAAGAAAAAGAGCCTGGAGGATATTGCAGAACTATTAAACAAAATGGTTTTGTGTGGGACTACGGTGGGCACTGCTTTCACTTCAGAACTTCTGATATTAAGCACTTTTTTTTGTCAAAGCTAAATGCTGCTGACATACGGTTTTTAAAAAAGAAAACCAAAATATTCTACAATGGACTTTATATTGATTATCCAATACAGAAGAATATACACCAATTACCAATAGAAGTATTTATAGATTGCCTTTACGATATGTATTTTAGACCTGAGTTAACCAAAGCTGATTTATCTAATTACCTTTTGTCCACATTTGGCAAAAGCCTATGTAACATGTTTTTATTCCCATTAAATAAAAAAGTATACAAATGCGATCTCTCCCTACTTAGCCACGACTCACTTGGACGATTTCTACCAAAAATTGATGTCAAGGACATAATAACAAGATTTGAAAAGTCTCAATATGAATCATATAATGAGTATTTTTATTGTCCGCGACTAGGCGCAGGTAAATTTATCAAAGCACTAACGCAGAATTTGGACAAAAGAAAATTATTTTTAGGTGAACACGTTGTTCACATTGATGTAAATAAACATGTCGTTATGACTAATAAAAATATTATAACATATGACATTTTGATTTCAACAATTCCATTTCCAGCTTTGCTGCGGTTTACAGGTATTAAATTTGATTCAAAACTTTATTCGCACAGCAATGTTCTTGTTTATAATTTGGGATTTGACAGTGCAGATAATTGTGATTACCATTGGATATATTTTCCTGATGAAGAGATACCCTTTTATAGAATCGGGTACTATAATAATATTTTTGGTCAAAACCGTATGAGCATTTATGTGGAAATAGGTTTAAAAAGAACTCAAAAAATTAATACAAAAAAAATGCTAAAGAAAATTTTAACGTTTCTGAAAAAGACGCGGATTGTAAAGAATCATAAACTATTATCGTATAATATATTGTTATTGAATCCTGCATATGTACATGTTACGGATAAAGTTAAAGCTGATGTAATGGAAAAAAAAGAAACTCTTAGCAAATTAGATATTTACTCGATTGGACGATATGGTAGCTGGACGTACTATTCTATGGAAGATTGTATTATTGAGGCAAAACAACTAGTGGCGAACCTGAAAATTTAATTAAAAGATTAATCTATTTAAGGGTTGTATATGTAATTCTAGCAATTTGATATGTTACATATAAAATCCTACATAATAGATTACCTACTCAGACTTCTGGTAAGGTGTTATGAAAAATAGCATTTATATGTAGGCCGCATAACGAAGGCGGTGCTGAATACCAAACCTATCTTATCGCTTCTTATCTTGCGCAAGACCATAGGGTGTATTACATTTCTGTCTCGCGATTCAAACAAAACATCGCATTCTGCGTAAGGTAAATATAACACTAGTCCATAACGGCAAATTAGTAAAATGTATATTTGGCAAAGACATCTTCGTTGATTATCATCCTCTGCAGGAAATTCTGGGCAAATAAATCCAGATATTATTTACTTACGCATGAGAAATGCAGACCTTAGATTAGCAGCCAAGTATGCGAAACGAAAGTACAAAATCATTTATTTACACAGGTAGTTATCTCTAAATTTGAATTTTGAAAAGCAGTATAAAAAATGCGATTATCAACACATTTTAATAAAACATTATTGTCTCTAATACCAATTGGTGACGGTTTGTTGCTAGAAATAGGAGCAGGCAAAGGGTCCGCTCGCTGTTTATTATCTAATTTTGGATAAAAATGGAACCGGATAGATATTCACTAAGATAAAAAATTATCAGTTGTTTGTGATGCACATATGTTACCATTTAGAGATAATGTATTTGATTTATGCATTTCAATAGTTACCCTGGAACATCATTATACTCCATGGTTGGCGGTTTCGGAAATAAATAGAATAATAAAGCATGGCGGATATTTTATTGGGGCAGTTGCATTTTTGGAACCCTATCATGGTTCTTACTTTCATTTTTCGCATCAGGGTTTAATTAGAATATTGGCTGAAAATAACTTCAGAGTAATTCATTTATCTCCTGGCTGGCACGGAATTGAGGCAATGACTAATAAATTGTTCAATTCAAATATAGGAATTTATTTTCGGCCAATGATATCATTTTTTATCTTTTTGCGAAGACTGATAATAACTTGTTTCAAGCATTTTAGAAACAAGGAAAAATGGGCAAACACAGATAAATTTATAGTTGAAGACAGATTTAGATTTGCAGGTTCATTTATATTTAAAGCAGTAAAACTCTAATATTCGTATACAGATAAGATGAATATACTGTGGATTCTTAATAAACACTTTGATATTGCATTAGATAAAACATCATGGGTTGGGCTAAGTGAGCGTTTATTTAAGATGGGCCACAATTCCTTTGTTCTATCTGGTTATAAGCAAAATAAAATAATCAAATTACAATATGTAAAACTCCTTCCTTCAATTAGAATTCCTATTCTCCATTATTTATCTCTTAATATTACAATTTTGATAGTTTCATTCGTGCTTATTATAAAGAAGAGGTTCGATTACATTATATGTTGCTATATGTCTGGAATTACAGGTGCACTACTAAAATCATTCACGGTAGGATTAGGATTAAAACAAAATATCTTCTTGAAATAAGAACTTTGCCTGTTATTGCTTTTTCATAGCATTATAAGTTTTGGTTTACATCTGTGCTGAGTCTTAGGTCATTACACATATTAATTTTGTAGCTATTATGAGTCAGTCAACGAAAAAACCACTCAAAATTGCAATTTTAAGGATTAAGGGATTTACTAATTACCAAATGTATCGGACTAAAATTCCGTGCAGAAAATCATGAGCCGGTTCAATATATTCTATTATTAACCAAAAACTAGGCATAGAATGAGCATTGGAAAAAAAATAGTAATATTACACAGGGCTCATTGGGAACAAGTCATGGGTGGTGCCGAATTGCAAATATCCTATCTTGTTAATGAATTAATAAGGCGAGGATATGAAGTGCATTATATATATGAAGATAATGGAAAATGTATAGAAAATAAAGTAGCAATACACCTACATCCTCTTAAAAAATTTAATATCCGAAAATGGTTTGGAGAAATATTATTCTTATATCGCAAAAGCATTATCGAGTGTCTGAAAAAAATAAGACCAGACATTATCTACACCAGATGCTATTCTTCTTGGAGCGGTTTCGCAGGACTATACGCTCATGACAACAATATTAAGCATATATGGGCTATTGCTTCAGACTATGACTTAAGGCCGCTTAAAAGATATACTCCATTAAAAATATTGAACTGTTTAGAAAACTACTTTGCATTAAAAAGCTTTAAATACGCTTCTTACATCTTAACACAAAATGATTTCCAGCAGAAGCGATTAAGAACGATGTATAATAGGCAAGGTATAAAAATATTACCAGTTTCTCCCGGTGTAGATAAAAGTAAGTTAATAAAGGGAGAAAATGTAGTAGTTCTCTGGATAGCAAATTTAAAACCTGTAAAACGACCTGAACTATTTATTGCATTAGCCTCCAATTTTAGAAACAGCGACTCTATAAGGTTTACTATGATTGGACGCAGCGGCAAAAAATATGCAGATGTTATCTATAAGGTTCAACAAAATCAGCAAAATTTTAGATATCGCGGTGAAATTAGTAATGATGAAGTTGACAAAAATCTATGTACTGCGCATCTTCTGGTTAATACATCCGAAGTGGAAGGCTTTTCGAACACCTTTGTACAAGCTTGGATGCATAAAGTTATTGTTTTAAGTATGAAATCTAATCCTGATAATGTCATAACAAAATATGGTATTGGTTTTATATGTCCCACGATTGACGAATTAATTAGAAAGATTGAATTGTTGATTAATAATGAAGAATTAAGAGAGAAAATGGCTGAAAAAGCGTATCAATATGCGATAAATAATCATACTTTAAATAATCTCAACAAAATTTTTTCGTTATTGTAGTTGTTTGAACATATTTCTGCTGTTCGAGTTAAAATAACCGAATGCTAGCCCATTATTCTGTAATTGAGCAGTTGAAACGAAGCGTCCAGCATTGGCAACAGAGATCTTAAAAAAGCGTTAGAACCTATTAGAAAGAATCATATTGACATCTTTATAGTAATAGGGAAAAGGGTAGGGTTTTCTAAAATTTATGAATAAAAAAATTCTCATCATAAGCAAAAGCCAGTTTGGCTATTTTACTGATTATTATAAATTTTGCGAATATCTCAGAACTGAATTTGATGTATACTATCTCTGTTTTGATGTTGGTTTAAAAAAAATTAATATGAAGAATGTAAAAGTGAAATATGTTTCCTATAAAGGGAACAAAATTATCCGAGGGTTTCGTTTCTTTTTGAAAGCTATAATAACCATTGCAAGTTTTAGAGGGATTGTGCTTATAAGCTACTTTGAACATTGTCATCTTCTAAGGTGCTTCTTTCCGAGTAAGAAAATGATTTTGGATATAAGGACTTTATCAATTAACAAGAATGAAAAACGCCGAAAGAGAATAAATGACCAAATACGGAAAACAGCGAAGTATTTCAGTTATGTGACGACACTTTCAGCAGGCTTGAAGAGATTAATTAACCTTAACTCTCATAACTGTTTTATTATACCTTTAGGAGCAGATATAATTTCCAATAATAATAAGCGTTTCGAAAAAGATATAAACCTATTGTATGTGGGGACGTTTAGCGGAAGAAATATCCAAGATACAATTATAGGTTTACATTTGTTCTTAAAACGAAATTCAGGATTAAATAGCATTGGTTACGACATAATTGGATACGGTTATGGAAATGAAAATGCTATTTTTAAAAAAATAGTAGCAGAATATCAGCTCGAAGGAATAGTAAATCTTCATGGAAGAATTCCAATTTGCGAATTAAAATCCTTTTTCGACAAATGCAATGTCGGAATTTCTTATGTTCCAATCACAGATTATTATGAATATCAGCCAGTAACAAAAACCTATGAGTATATACTTTCTGGAATGGCTTGTATAGCCACTAATACTTTTGAAAACAGAAAAATTATTAACGACATCAATGGTGTGCTCTGCGACAGCAACCCTAATAGTTTTGCTGTTGCACTGGAAGAATTAATAAAACGATTTAAAAATTATGATTCAGAAAAAATAAGAAAAACAGCCATAGAATATACATGGGAGAACATTGTGAAATTACATTTGATCCCTTTGTTGCAAAAAGTATAACTCAATGCCCTAAAATTTTTATTTATGTGGGTTGTTTGCTTGGCCGCTGATACTGATGCTTCCAATTACTCGACGTTCTGCTAAATAGGTAGGGACTTTGTAATACTCCTTGAATATTCGATGATAGTATTAGATTGATAGGCGGTTGAGTTAGTTTCAGAAAAAAGCGATATAATGATTGATACTAGGACAAAACTACGATACAAAAGCTGAGATAATGTTGAAATTAGTTAGAAATTCAGAAAAGGAAATTCAATAAAATGCATGCTATAGGGGCAACCGGTTGGCTTAGCGCGTCTATTGTCTTCGTTCTTTTAGCTATAGCACTGAACTATAGGCATAGACCTAAAAACAGTTATATACTATTATTACTCTACTCTTTGCCTTTTATGGCAGCCTCCATAGAAAGTTTAGGAATACTGACGATTGATCAAATAAAATATGCGTGTGAGGCAATAATAGTAGCTCTATTTGGCTATTTACTATTGAAAAAAAAGAAAAGTGTCAGATTAATAGGATATATATATATCGCTTTATTCATTGTGGTAGTCATAATATCAACAGTTATAAATAGGACAAGTATTATCAAGTGTTTATTATTTTTAAGAATAACATTAATTCCTGTTTTATTTTTCTGGTATGTCGTCAACGATTTTAATATCAATGATTTTATTTCAATGGATATGTTAGTGAATGCTTTATTAATATCACAGATTCCGGCCTCGATAGTTAAATTTATTATGATTGGAACTGCTGAACCGTATATAGGCACGATCAGTATTTTGGGAGGTAGCACTACTTTAATAGTTGCCTTATTGGGAGTGACGATAGCAACGTATGAATATTTGGTAAAGAGAAAAGCAAAATATATATTTATTTTTTTAGGGTATGTTGCCTTTGTTTCTATTGGAGAAAAAAGGGCTGGAATTGTTCTAATTCCTGCTGTTTCTGTTTTTATTTACTTCTTAATTATGAGTAAAATAAAACTGGCCATCATACTAAAAAGATTGCCGATTTATTTATTAATTGTTGCAGTATCAATTTATGCTATAGGCTCAATAATTCCATCATTGAATCCTGATAGAAAAGTTGGTGGCAAATTTGACCTGAATTATTTTACAAATTGGGTAAATAGATACTTGTTTCCTTCGTATCCTATAAAGGGTTCATATTATCATGGCAGAGGGCAGGCACCAATTGGTTTTTATAATTTAATGAAAAGCTCAGAGGAGAGCAACATATTATTCGGATACGGACCGGGCGAGTTAGTAACATCTCGATATTTAGATTATGGCTTGCCCTGGGTAAAGTCATCAGAAGATCTAATGTTATATAAATTTGATGTTGGATACGGCGGAAGAACGGGTTTTATCTGGCTGGGGTTGCAATTAGGTTTATTTGGAAGCCTAATTTTAATCATGTTTTATTTAAGGTTATTTGTAGAGATATTCAAGTTGTATAAAAAAAGATTATATCCATCAAAATCTTTAGTATGCGCCTTAGTTTTTTTTACAATATTTTTTATCGATTACTTCACCTATTCAAAAACTCTTTTTGAAAGACATGCAGTTATTATACCTTTTCTTTCTTATATAGCATGGGCATATAAGGAAATACAGGTGAACAATTATGCACCATTTAGTCATACCGAAAAAGGCAAATAATTAGTCTGCCTATGCTAAGACCGTAAGGTCTACAACCAATGCCAGAAAAATAAATCACTTTACACAAACCTCATTTTTTTTGAATTTTGAAAGAGAGGAACAACTCAATAGGTATTGTATAGGATAAAAAATCTTATATAAATAGGCACACATTTAAAGGCATAAATGGTACAGTTGCGAATGTACCAGTAGATTGATAATTTTTTACACTAATCGATTTGAATTGAGCAAATAATATGAAAATAATAATTAACACTCCAAAATTAACGCTTCCTGCTGGCGTTGCAAATCACTATCTTGGATTAAGACCATACTTTACAAAAGATGTAATTTATAACCAATATATACCTATTAGTTCCCTCAAACGATTTAAGAATAAAATTATTATACTATTAGTAGGGACATTTTTAAAACTATACGATGTTGCTAAGTTCATTGCACTCATTATAATTAATAGTCGACCAACTATCCTTCTCAATCCATCTTTTGGTAGAACGGCAATGGCACGCGATGCTTTATTCGTAAATATAGCAAAAGTCTTTAGTTGTAAGGTGGCAGTCTTTATTCATGGATGGGATAAAGTTTTCCTGAATAAGGTTCTTAACAAAAATTCTTATTTAAGCAAGGCATTGTTCAGGGTTGATGCCTTTTTTGTATTAGGAACAGAATTTATAGGTTATTTACGAAGACTGGGCGTTAACGCGCCCATTTATTTAACTAGCACCAAGGTGGATGACATGCTTATTAAAGGAGTAGAATTTAAACAAATTGACAAAATTGAAACAATACTTTTTCTTGGTCGAATTACAAGAGAAAAAGGTATTTTCATCACTGTTGATGCTTTCAACTTATTGCACAGAGATTTCCCGTATTTGAAATTAAGAGTAGTAGGCGCTGGCAATGCTCTTGAAGAAGCAAAAAAATATGCAAAAGATAAAGGATTAAAAACAATTGTTTTTGCTGGCCCATTGTTTGGTGAAGCACTGAAAGCGGCATATCTAAATGCTGATTTGTATATTCTACCTACTGCACATGGTGAGGGACTTCCTACTTCCGTGCTTGAAGCTATGGCATTCGGACTGCCTGTAATTACCCGCCCTGTGGGTGGTCTTGTTGATTTTTTTGAAAATGACAAAATGGGTTATTTAATTAAAAGTTTAGAACCAAAAGAATTCGCTGATAAAATCGAATTTCTAATAAACAACATTGACAAAGCAAATCAAATATCTAAATACGATATGCAATATGCGCGCAAGCATTTTATGGCAAGCAAAATCGCACCTGCTGTTGAAAAAATACTACATAATTTATAACTATGTCTAATAGAGCTGAAGTTAAGAAATCAGTTCTTGAAAAAGTTGCGTTATTAGATGGCTGGTTAAAAAAAATGGATTTTAAATATTATACTTTAAATGATACACCAATTTCTAATTTTATAAATAAACTTTCCTCTAAAATGAAATTAGTGGGTATAACATGGCGCCAATTGTTTCGCTTGTTTCCAGTTGATTTTAGAAAAGCATTTTTTCTATCTTCGGGTATTATCAATCCTCAGGCAACGATTATCTTAGCTGAATCCTATTTAGAGTTGCTTCAATATGACTCAGTAAAATATCAATTCAAAAAGTCTTTCGATCTATTAATAGAACGCATTATTTCATTATGCTCAAATAAGACTAAATTTTTTGCAATCAAACAAGGTAAACATCTGCACTTAGCATATTACAGCGCTTTAGACGAAGACGTAGCTCCACTTTTAACAGCTTGGGCAGGCAATCTGTTTATAAAAGCATTCAAGCGTTTGGGGGAATCAATCTATCTCAAGGTTGCAAAACAAATAAGGAATTATTTTATATATGAGCACCCTCGTGAATTGATTAATAATAATGTTTATTTTTACTACACCCCAACTAATAATTTAAAAGTTTGGAATGCAAGTGCCGAAATAAGTGCCTTTCTAATAAAGTTCGGCGCGTTATATAATGATGTTGAGGCGTATGAATTAGGGAGGAAAGGGATACAGATGTTGATTGATTTACAAAACCCTGACGGCTCTTGGTTTTATGGTGATGGCAGAATGACAAAGTATATAGATAATTTTCATACGGCATTCATTCTAAGGTCTTTTATTAATTCTTATAAGTATTGGAGAGACCAGCAGCTCTATTATTCCTTCAAAAAAGGAATAGAGTTTTATAGAAGCAGTTTCTTTGTTAATCAATATGGAAATAAGTACATTTATCCTAAACACTGGATTAAAAAATTCCCACCACTTAACTCAAGTGTATTTCAAAAAATTGATATCCGAGATTGCGCTCTGTCTATTATCGTATTTTGTGAAACAGAAGATATTAAATATATAGAAATAGCTACCAAAATAATGGATTGGACAAACAAAAAGATGTTTCGGGCGGATACATATTATGCGGAACGCACGTGGTTTTGGATAAATAAAATTCCCTATTTAGATTTTCAAGCATGGATGTTGTTAGCCAATGCCAAATTACTCAGCGTATTAAAAAACAGATAAAATGAGAATATTATATTTGTATTCAAAAATGGTACCAGAAGGGAAACATAGTAATATTTTCTTTACTGGTGGTGCGCAAAAAAGGGTCTATCAATTGGCAGTTCACTTTGCATCACTCGGTCAAGATATTTTTTTAGGTTCCGACGATAGAACGAATGCGTTGATAATCAGGGATTTGATTAATAGAGGGGTTAAGTTTATTCCTTTAAAATTCAGGGGAAATCTCTTACAAAATGTTTTCTGTGTTTATAAATTATATAAAATAGCACGTCAAAAAAAAATTGATATTATTCATTGCAACGACAGGAAAACAGCTATTTTTGCATTTCTTGTTTCAAAGGTATTGAAAATAAAAATGGTCTATACTGCTCGTAGTGCGTTCACTGATAAGAAATTCACCCGTTTTTTTTGGGGAAAAAACATCATTGCTGTTTCATATGGGGTAAAAGAAAATTTAATAAATAGCTTTAAAATAAAAGCGGAAAGAATCACAGTAATATATAATGGAGGAGAGATAAATATGCCATCTCCAGAAGAAATAAAAGAGATACGCGAAGAGTATCATCTCTCAGAGAACAAAAGAGTCATTGTTTTTGTAGGAAGATTGAAAAAGGAAAAAGGGTTATTCTATTTATTAGACGCTATAAAATTAGTTGCACATGTTTTTCCAGAAATCGTGCTTCTTATTGTTGGCGATGGCAAACTTAGAGCAGATTTAGAAAAGAGAACTAATGAATTATCACTCAACAACAACATCTTATTTTGTGGTTATCAAAAAAATGTGGAAGCTTATTATGGGGTTGCTGAGTTTACAATATTGCCCTCACTATGGGAAGGTTTGCCTGGTTCTGCAATTGAATCTATTATGTTAGGAAAAACAGTAATTAGCACAGATGTTGGCGGTATTCCTGAAATTATTCAAGATGGCATTAATGGATATATCGTTCCTCCAAAAGACTCGGAATTACTGGCAAAAAAAATTATTGAAATGCTTTCAAATACACAAATAATCAAATATATGAGCAGAGAATGTATAAGAATAGCACATGCAAAATTTACACTATCCAAGATGATGGAAAACTATAACAATTACTACAGAAGACTAATAAAATAAGCATTTTTCAGCGTCTTGATAAACAGATATGAAAAAGCTTTCGTTGGTAAGGGAAAAAAGATATTTTTATTATCAGAAGGGCAGGTTTATTACCAATAAAATTCCTTATATGCGCTGGTCCCAGGCATGGGCTTTCTACGCCTTATCATTTTACAATCTTTATTGCAATGGATGAATATATAAAGCCTCAAAGAAAAAGGGTATTTAATATTCCTGTTGATATTATTGATGAAGGAATATTATTGAAATGTATTGAATATTGTATTGAACACAATATAAAGTGCAACAATATTATGGCGGTTAATGCAGAAAAGATTATGGCAGGTCAGAAAGATAAGTTTCTGCTTGAATGTCTGGAAAACGCCTCTTTTCTAATCCCTGACGGAACAGGTGCCACAGTCGCCCTGAAGGTAATGCATAATACTAAGGTGAATAGATTACCAGGTGCAGACTTAATGCATATAATATGTCGGGAGTCCGCAAAAAAGGGTTACAGGGTTTTCATCTATGGTGCGAAAGAGGAAGTTAATAGAACCGCAGTAGAGAAATTGAGACAATTGTATCCGGGTCTCAATATTGTTGGCAGGTGTAATGGATATGTCACACAAGAAAAAATGCAGGAATTAATTGACCAGATAAATAATTCTGGCGCTCAAATCCTGTTTGTAGCACTGGGAAGTCCGAAACAGGAAAAGTGGATACATGAGAACCTGCCAAAGTTGAATGTTAATATCTGCCAGGGGATAGGCGGGACACTGGATACAATTGCTGGTTGTGTTAAACGGGCGCCTTTGTTTTTCCGCAAAACAGGAACAGAATGGATTTATAGGTTGATTTTACAGCCAAGACGCATAAGACGCCATTTTGCCATCTGGGTATTTATTTTAAAGGTAATCGCCGAATGGACAAAACGCAAATTCTCACATTTGGTCCACTCCGAGCATACTTCTTCAGCGTAAAATCCTTTCTCACTTTCGCACGAAAGTGAGAAAGGATTTGAACAAAAATTATGGGTGATGTATGGAGAAGCTAAATTCGTTGACCAGGATTTTCAAGGCGGTTGCCAATAAGAACCGATTGAATATTTTACGGGTTATGCTTGATGCCAGGGTATATGAAATAGGGGAGATATCAGAGCTGGTCAATCTTCCTTATAAAACCACTGCCCGAAACCTGAAGCTCCTTGAGCGCCATAACTTCCTGAAATCCCAGGTCCAGTCCGGTATCACATACTACCAGATAAATGACAACAAAAAGCTTTTCTATAACCAGTCACTCATTTCTCTTATCAAAACCGCTTTAAAGTAACCTTCTTTCTCACTTTCGCACGAAAGTGAGAAAGAAGGCGGGGCTTTTAATCTTGGTCAAATTATTGATAATTTAGATAATCTGGGTATAATCATGCACAGGATATTATGAAGGCGGTCGTTCAGAATTATAAGACCGGTGAGTTGTCAGCACAGGATGTGCCCGTGCCAGAAGTGGTGCCAAGTTCGTTGCTGGTGAAGAATCATTTTTCAATGATCAGCGCTGGCACAGAGCGGAGTTCAGTCAGCCTGGCAAAGAAGTCGTTACTGGAAAAGGCGCGTTCAAGGCCTGGGGATGTGAAGAAGATCATCAACCTTGCAAAGAAGCAGGGTATTGTGAATGCCTACAAGACTGCAATGGCACGACTTGAGACGCCGATAATGCTCGGTTATTCAAGTGCTGGAGAGGTGATTGAGATTGGTGAGGGGGTTTCTAATTTTTCAGTTGGTGACAGGGTTGCCTGTGCAGGTGCAGGTTATGCCTGCCATGCGGAAGTTGTATGTGTTCCGCATAATCTCTGTGCAAGGGTGCCTGAGGGTGTTTCTCTTGAGTGGGCTGCCTTTACTACACTCGGTGCAATCGCGCTCCAGGGTATAAGGCAGGCTGATATAAAGGTTGGTGAATCTGTGGCGGTGATCGGTCTGGGATTACTTGGTCAATTGACTGCCCAGATTTTAAGGGCATCTGGATCCAGGGTAATCGGACTTGATATTGATGATTGGAAATTGCGTATTGCACAGGGTTTGGGAATAGAGAATGTTTTCAATGCCCGTTCTCCAGAACTCATATCTCATATCTCACATCTCACATCAAATCTGGGTATTGATGCGGTGATTATCACTGCGGCAACCGAGACCAATGAACCGTTTTTACTTGCTCCAGAGATATGTCGGGATAGGGCAAGGGTTGTGCTGGTAGGTGTGGCAAAGATTGATTTTCCACGCGAGCCATATTATCGCAAGGAGTTGTCGGTCTTGCTTGCCCGTTCCTATGGACCAGGCAGGTATGACCCTAATTATGAAGAGAAAGGAATTGACTATCCAGTTGGTTATGTGCGCTGGACAGAGAAGAGAAATATGGAGGCAGTATTGCAATTGATGGCAGAGAAGCGCCTGAACCTTGAGCCATTAATAACCCATCGTTTTAAGATAAATGACGCACAGCAGGCGTATAATCTTGTTCTGGGCAGGACTGATGAGAAATTTCTTGGTATTCTGTTTGAATACGATACCGCTATTGCTCAACAGAAGAAGGTCGATATCAAAACAGAAAGATTCGAAATTCGCATTCCGCAATCCGAAATTAGTGTCGGTTTCATCGGCGTTGGCAATTTTGCCCAGACATCCTTATTGCCCCATCTTAAAAACAGCCAGGCTAAACTTGTTGGTATCGCAGATATTCAGCCCCATATTGCAAGGCATATCGCTGATAAATACAATGCGCAATACTGCACTGCAGACTATAATGAGTTATTAAAGGATGAGAATATCAATACGATCTTCATCGCCACACGGCACAATCTCCATGCAAAATTAATCACTGAATCATTAAAATCTGGGAAAAATGTCTTCTGCGAAAAACCACTCTGCCTTAATGAAACTGAACTTCGGTACATGATAGAAACATACAATGAAATTATAAATTCACCGTTGCACCGAGGCTCTTTTTCTCCGATGCTTCTAATTGGCTATAATCGTCGCTTTGCTCCGCTGACCCGGAAGGCGAAGGAGTTGCTTGGTGGTAATAAGATGGGACCTTATATTATCAACTATCGTGTCAATGCTGGCAAACTGCCGGCAAACCACTGGTTATTAGACCCTGACCAGGGTGGCGGTAGGATAATCGGTGAGGTCTGCCATATTATTGATTATATAAGTTTCTTTGTGAAGGCTGACTTAGAGACTGTTTATGCTGAATCGTTAAGTGGCAGTGGTATAAATAATCAGGAGAATGTTCTGATCACATTAAAGTATAAAGATGGGTCAGC
>Ga0172366_10000895_pt1 | contig 22613 bp, 22 predicted proteins | sample LakKivSesite69cm_FD_114533 | JGI IMG/M metagenome (GOLD analysis project Ga0172366, IMG submission 114533) | Sediment microbial communities from Lake Kivu, Rwanda - Sediment site 69cm | ecosystem: Environmental > Aquatic > Freshwater > Lake > Sediment | place: Rwanda: Western Province, Lake...
AAATTGAGCAGCAACACGTCCGTTAAAAGTAGAGATTCTGTGGCAATTTTGGTGTTTTTATTTTTTGTGATTGTTCCCTCGCTTTTCGTTGCGTTACCCATTACGAATGCTTTGGTTAACGGAACTTGGATTGCTGCCTTTGAGGGAGCCGAACCGTGGGGCGCCTTTTGGAGCAGCATGCTCTTGTCTTACGTCGTCGGCTTCATTTCCACCGTCACAAACGTTGCCACTGGGCTGCCAATAGCGATAATCATTGCCCGCAAGAAGCTCGGTCGCTTCACCCCGATTCTAGACTCACTCGTTAACATTCCAATCATCGTTCCATCAATCGCCCTAGGCGTCTCGCTGAAATTCTTTTGGGGAAGCCTTAACGCGCCCGATTTCCTGGTTCTCATTTTTTCGCACATGACGATAACCTACACCTATTTCGTCTTGTCCATGTCAGCAGCCATCGAAAGCGTGTCCCCAGAGATGGAGGAAGTCGCCAGCACACTCGGGGCGAAGCCCTTCGCCATCTTCAGAAGAATCACCTTGCCCCTGACGAAATATTCTGTGTTTTCAGGCGCCGTCCTCGTCTTCACGCGGTGCATCGGCGAGACGGGGGCAGCCAAGGCAGCTGGCGGCGCGCTGAAGACAATTCCTATATTACTCGTGGACTGGATTGTTAAGGGGTATGCCTCGCCGTCCGAAAGTGCGCTGGGAATCGGGTTCCTCATCGTAGCTTCGTTCATGGTTCTGCTTTTGCTCAGAATAGTCATCAGAGGTAAGGGGTGAAAGGAGACGCCTTCGGTTCGCTTGGTCAACGTTTCGAAAAGGTTCAGGAACATTTCAGCAATCAACAATCTTAACCTCGAAGTGAAGGACGGCGAATACCTCTGCGTTCTGGGCCCAACGGGTAGCGGAAAAACGACCTTACTCAAAATCATCGCGGGATTAGTTAACCCCGACAAAGGCGAAGTCTACATCGACGGTAAGCTGGTCAACAACGTCCCGCCCCAAGAACGCAACACCGCCTTCGTCCCCCAGAACTACGCCCTTTTCCCGCACCTAAGCGCTGTACAAAACGTCGCCTTCGGACCGACCTCGAAAGGGCTCAGCAGAGAAGAGGCCAACAAGATTTCGATGAAAATGCTGGAGATGACGAGGCTTGCTGGAAGGCCGGATTCGCAGCCAAACGAGCTGAGCGGCGGTATGCAGCAGCGTCTCGCGCTGGCAAGGGGACTCGCCTCAGACGCTAACTTGCTTTTACTGGACGAGCCTCTGGGAGCCTTGGACGCTCGCATCAGGGTTGAACTCAGATACAAAATTAGGAACCTCGTGAAGGACCGAGGGTTCACGGCCATTCACGTTACGCACGACCAGGAGGAAGCCATGATTGTGGGGGACAGAATCGCGGTCTTGCGGGAGGGCCAGATTCAGCAGGTCAACGTTCCCACCAAGGTTTACAATGAGCCCCAAAGCATTTTCGTGGCGAACTTCGTCGGTGGCGCGAACTTCCTTGAAGGGTTCGTCGTGGACAGGGACCATCAGGGAGCGTGGATTCAGCTCCGCAACCGTTTCATCGCACGCGTCAGAGAGATTGATTTTTCTCCTGGGGAAAAGGTTATTCTAGCAATCAGAGAAGAACTGACCACAATTGTCAAGCGGGGCGGAGAGGAACAGGAAATCAACTTCTTCCCAGGGACCATGCAGTCAGCGAGCTTCTTGGGCAACTCGACGGTGTTCAAGATTCTACTGAAGAACGGCGATGTGGTTAACTCGAGAATCCCAGTTAGCCAATACAAGCAGGATTTTTCGGAGAACGAAGGAGTATACGTTAGGCTTCACCCGGAGAACATTATGACCTACCCGTACCCTCAGGGGGGCCTTTTCAGGGAGCTGGAGGCCATATAGATGCCGTCGGTTCAGCTGGTGAACATTACAAAGAAGTACCGGGACATTACTGCAGTGGAGAATGTGAACCTCGCAATAGAGGACAAGGAGTACGTCTGCATAATCGGCCCAAGCGGGTGCGGCAAGACCACGCTGATAAAGTGCGTTTCAGGCATTATCCAGCCGACCGACGGGGAAATCTGCATCGATAATAAACGAGTGAACGAAGTTCCGATTCAGGACCGGGGTGTCGGATACGTATTCCAAGACATCGCCCTGTTCCCGCACATGAATGTCCGCGAAAACGTTTCCTACGGACCTTTCGTCAAGGGGTGGAGCCCAGCCCAAACAAGGACCCTCGTCGAGGAAATGCTGAACATGATGGTCCTCGGAGACAGAGCCCGCGACCACCCTAACGTGCTGAGCGGAGGCGCACAGCAGAAAACGGCGATTGCACGCGCCCTTGCGTCAGGCTCCCTCCTACTACTTCTTGACGAGCCCCTCGGGTCGTTGGACGTCAAGGTCAGGAAACTGCTGAGGCATGAAATCAGGAGGATGATTAAGGACCTCAACCTCACCGCGATACACGTCACCCACGACCAGGAGGAAGCCATGGCGGTCGCGGACAGAATCGTGGTCATGAAGACGGGCAAGATAGTTGAGGTGGGCACGCCTTCGCAACTGTACCTTCACCCGAAGGAACTTTTCACGGCGAATTTCGTGGGCGAGTCAAACTTTTTCGAAGGCCGAGTCGCTGAGGAGGGAGACAAAAAAATCAAGATAAACGTGGACGGTTCCTTCCTTTACAGTTCAGAAAAAGCGCCCGCGGAAGACGCAAAGGTTGTTGCAGCAATCAGACCCGAATTCGTAGCCATGGAACACCAGCAAAAGACTGAACCGCTCTGGAAAGGAACAATCGAGACTGTGACCTTTATGGGAAGCATGATGCGGTACGAGGTCAAGGCGGAAAACGGAAAAGTCGTTGATGTAAAGATTCCGTTTTCTTCAGTGTCGCAGGAATTTGAAGCGGGGAGTCGGGTAAATTTGAAGTTTCCCCCCGAGTCCGTCCTGCTTTACGCGTATCCAAGGTCTGGTCTGGAGAAGGAGATTTCGGTGGAATGAGTCAAAAAATAAGGCTGTTATATTATCAAAAAGAGTAAACTTTAAAATTAGAGGTGTGAAAGATGAAAAAGGCGCAAGATAGGAGTATTCCCGTGATGGAAAGTTGGTTCGAGAAACGGCGGAAAAACAAGGTCTTGGACTTAGCCTACAGGCAGATGACGGTGGCGCTTGACACAGTCAACGACCTCGAAGGGGCGATTAAGGCTGCGTCATCTGAAGACGCTGAAGGGGCTAAGACGACGATTGAGAGGCTCTTCAAGGTTGAGGAGGAGATAGACGACCTCAGAAGGATGGTGTTCGAGGAGCTGACCAAGGGCAACCTCGGAGTCCAAGAACGGGAGGACATCATGCACCTCGTCAAACGCCTGGACATGATGGCCGACTACATCAAAGACTCGGCGAGAAACGTCCTCGTCCTGCTGAACGCGACCATCCCGAAAGAAGTGTGGAAAGCCTTCTACGAAATGTCCATCGGCATAGTCCGAACCGCCGCGGTCCTGAGGGAAAGCCTACGATGCCTAGGCGAAGACCCCGTCCAAGCGAGAGCGATTTCGGAGAAGGTCGAAGACGAGGAAAACAAAGTCGACAAAATGCAGCTGGAAATCAAGGGTCTCCTCATGAAGTACGGCACCGAAATAAACCCGTGGAGCCTCCTGCTACTGAAGGATTTGCTGGACGCCATGGAAGAAGCCGCTGACAGCTGCGCGGACACGGGAGACTACATACGCGTCCTGACGGTAGAATTCAAGTAATCAGCTGGGGAGCAATCGTCTACTTCTGCTTCCTAACAGATTCCTCGAGAGCCGCCACAGCAGGCAAAGTCTTGCCCATAAGAAACTCTATCAACGCGCCGCCAGCCGTGCTGACATAGGACATTTTGTCCGTGAGCCCAAACTCCTGAACGGCTGCGACCGTGTGTCCGCCACCGACCAGCGAAAAGGCTTTGGATGTCGCCACGGCTTCTAGCACTGCCTTTGTGCCCTTCATGAACTCGCTTTTCTCATACACTCCCGGAGGACCGCTGACGACTATGGAATTGGCTTTCACTATTATCTGGGTGTACTGCTTGATTGTCTGCGCCCCAATGTCGAAAATCTGGAACTCGGTCGGAAGAGAACTCAGAAGCAGCTCCTTCCTCTTTCCGTTCACTTCAACAGCCACGTCGACCGGAGCTTTAACTTTACCTGGGTACGCGGCCATCAACTCTTTTATGCCGGGGACCAAGCCTAGGATGCCCTGCTTTTCGAGTAGCTCCATGTTCGGCTTACCGAGGTCGACTCCCTCAGCGTTCATGTAGAGGTGCCCCGTGATTCCCCCCGTCAGAACGTAGTCCGCGACGCCATTCTTGAGGACGTACTTCGAGATTTCGAGCGAGTCGTCAGCCTTCGCGCCACCGAGGATGAAGACGCACGGCTTCTTCGGAGATTCCAGAACCTGGTTGAGGGCTTTGAGCTCGCGCTCCATTATCCTGCCAGCGACCGTCGGAAGGACCGCCGAGAACCCCACCACGGAGGCGTGCGCCCTGTGGGCGGCAGAGAAGGCGTCGTTGACGAACACGTCAGCTAGGGGAGCTAGGACCTTGATGAACTCCGACTTGGCGTGCTCCTCGGGAGCCTTCGACTTCTGCTCGTCGGCGTAGGTCCGGGTGTTCTTTAGGACGACGACTTCGCCCGGCTTAAGGCTCTTTATGGCTGCTTTAGCTTCGTCGCCGTAAAGGTCGTCCACGTACTTCACGGGTTTCCCCAAGACCTTAGCCAAAATCGCGGAGTGCTGCTGCAGAGAGATGAAGTCCGGGTCTCCGGGGCGCCCCTGATGGGCGAGGATTACGACTTTTGCACCCTTTTCAACCAGTTCCTTGATTGTGGTTTCGCCGTGAGCCCTTATCCTCGTGTCGTCCAAAACTTTCTGGGTCTGGGAGTCAACAGGCGAGTTGAAGTCAACCCTCACCAGTGCTACTTTTCCTTTCAGGTTAACGTCGTCTAGAGTGCGGAACTTCGCCAATTCTCTTCACCTAGTTGAAAAATGGGAAAGAATGGCGGACTGCTCTTTCTGTTTACAGCCCTGCCTTCTTGCCGACTAGCTCGATGAGCTCGACCATCCTGCAGGAGAAGCCCCACTCGTTGTCGTACCACGCGAACACTTTGGCGAGGTTCTCAATCGTCATGGTCGAGAGCCCGTCCACAACAGCCGAGAAGTGGGAATGGTTCATGTCGGTTGACACCAGCGGCTCTTCAGTGTAGTCCAAGATTCCCTTGAGCTCGCCGCCTGCGGCCTGCTTATAAGCTTCGTTGATTTCTTTTGCCGTGGCTGGCTTCTCGAGAACCGCCGTCAAGTCGACGATTGAAACGTTCGGAACTGGCACCCGTAGCGCCACACCATTCATCTTGCCAGACATCTTGGGCAGAACTTCGCCTATGGCCTTCGCTGCGCCCGTCGTCGTCGGGATGATGTTCAGCGCCCCAGCCCTTGCCCTTCGGAGGTCGGAGTGCACCAAGTCCTGTATCCTCTGGTCGTTCGTGTAAGCATGCGCGGTCGTCATCATCGCGTTCTTTACGCCGAAGTTCTCGTCAAGGATTTTCGTGACGGGGGCGAGGCAGTTCGTCGTGCACGAGGCGTTGGACAGGATGTTGTGTTTGGCTGGGTCGTAGCTCTTGTGGTTGACGCCGAGGACGATAGTGATGTCGGGATTCTTCGCGGGAGCGGAAATCAACACCTTCTTGGCGCCTGCCTGCAGGTGTTTCGAGGCGTTGTCACGGTCCGTGAACAACCCCGTAGACTCGACCGCCAAGTAGACGCCCAAGTCCTTCCACGGCAACAATGCTGGGTCCCTTTGGCTGACCAGCGGGACCTTCTTTCCGTCAACAATCAAAGCGTTGCCTTCAGCTTTGACGTCGAAGGGCGCTCTGCCGTGGACAGAGTCGTATTTCAGCAAGTGCGCCATGGTTGCGGCGTTGCCGATGTCGTTTATCGCCATGAACTCGATTTTAGCTTTCCTTTCAATTGCGGCTCTGAAAAGGAGCCTGCCGATTCTTCCGAACCCGTTAATCGCGACTTTAATTGCCATAACCGATTTCACCTTTGTCAGGGAATTGATAATCGAAATTCGCCTAATAAGGTCTTCGTAAACATGGTGGAACCCCATTAAGGATAAATTGCAGTTTCGCCGAGGTCCAGTTCCAAAGGTCATGACCCGATTAATGTTTGGGACCCGAAATTTCAAAAAGGTCTTCAATCGGCTTGTCGACTAGGCTCAGCGCAGCCTTTTCGCTTTCAGCCATAGACGCGATTCCCGAATACTTGTCGAGTAAAGCTGGCTTGACGCAAAGGGTCAACCGTTTTTCAGCCCGCGTGAACGTTACGGAAAGTGATTCTCCGCTGACAAGTTCAACGTTACGTTTCCCCATGGTGCAGCCCGTTGTGAGCTGCACGCCGTCCACGAAGCAGGAACGCGGCGGCGTGGACGCGGTCTCGACGCGTGCGCGCATCTTGAAAATGTCCTTCCCCAAAATCTCGTTGGCGCATAAGCCAGCCTTCATGCCCAAGACGAGGAAGCTCCCCAAGTGACCGTGGAACTTTTCAGCTTCCTCGAGCAGACTTTTGGGAATTGGGCACAACAATTCTTTCAACCTGCTTTAAGCCCTTTTTCAAGAAGAAAATATAAATGTTCTGGGACTAGATTGGCAGTTCGCTTCTTCGCGGCAGTCCGCTTCTTGCCCCCATCTTGGAAAGAACCCTCGAAGCGACGAAGTTCCCTATTTTCCCGCATTCTCCGAGCGGTTTCCGGTTCAGGAGACCGTAAATGAACCCCGCACAGAAGGCGTCGCCGGCGCCCGTCGTGTCCACAACGTTCACCCTGTACGGTTCCACGTATCGCCCCTCTTCGCCGTCCGTGATGTAGCAACCCCTTTCCCCGAGCTTCACCGCGACTACCTTCACCCCTTCGTCCAGTAAAGATTTGGCGCCTTCGGGGCAGCCCTTCCCAGTTAATAGCCTCAATTCGCCTTCGTTGGGAAGGATGGCGAAACACCTTTTCAACAAGGGTTTCAAACCGTCAAACCCCTTGCGGGCGTAAATCATCCCGGGGTCAAGCGTCACGACGACGCCTGAACATTTTTTTACCAGCTTGATTTGCGCTCTAAGGAGACCGTCAGAAGCGAAAGACGATAAGTGCAAGAACCTCGCGCCCGCAACATATTCAGGGTCGATTTCGTCGAACCTCAGAGTGTTGTTCACTCCAGGGTCCAAGTACAGCGCCCTTTGCCCCTTCTGGTCCACGAACCCCGTGACCGAGCCGCATCTTCCATCCTTCGAAACAATTATACCCTCGGTGTTGACGCCCTCCCTTCGGAAGGCCTCAAGGAGGAAATCGCCTTCCCTTCCGGCGGCAACCTTTCCGACGAAGCCCGTCTTTACGCCAAGCCTCGCCAACCCAACGGCGGCGTTCGCGGCGGAGCCCCCGGGCGACTCGACGAAATCCTGAATCTCGCTTTCCCCTTCAGCCTCCGCTATGCGGTTAACCTTGTAGAGCCTGTCAACGTTCAAGGCGCCAAAGCAGACGGCGTCAAAAGTCAACGGAGCAGATCCCTCAATTCGATTCTGTACTTGCCCAGCCTTCCCCCGTAATTACCTGCGGAAATTCTCGTCACCCCTATGACGTTTGAGGCGGCTTCTATTCCGACCTTCATCGCCTCTTTCACTGCGGACAAGGATGTGCCGTTGATGACGATTTCTGGGATGAACCCTACTCCCTTCGGAACCTTCGATTCCGCCCCCAGTTTTTTCCTAAGCGACGGGCAATAGGGATGGTTCGTGGTCGGACCAATCTGGGGAAACTTGGTTTCAACTTTCGAACCCGCAGAGCATATTCCGAAGGGCGCGACAACGCCCTCAACAGAACCCATTGCCTTCAGAGCCGCTTTTCCTGCTTTCGTCACTGCCTCTTTGGTTGAGCACATGTACCAGAAGCTACCCCCAGTGACTCCCCTTCCGTAGCCAAGGTGCCGCTCGATGCGGAAGTCAGGGACCATGATGGGCACGGTAATCATTTCTTTGCCAAAGACTTTTTCCGTCCATTCATAGCCGTCGCCACAGTGCCCTATGCGCTCCATCGCGTCGACTTTTCCGATTGGTTCCTGACAAGCATCGAAAACTGATGTGAATGGTTTTACAAGGATATCCTGACGAACGCGGTACGAGAACTCCTTGTAGAACTTTTCGACAACCTCGTTCAATGGTTTCTTCTCGTCCAAGGCGCCCCAGAACTGGAGGACCGCGCCCCAGCGTCCGTCGGGCGTTTTTGCTTTGTCGACGTATTTTTCGACCCCGCCTTCGACCCTTCCGATGACCACTGAGGGGGTTGCGGTGGCGTCTTCAGCTGCCCTCCTGACTGTGGCTTTGTCGTCGGCTGTGACGAGAACTCTGAAGTACAACCCCTCGAAGGCTTCAGCGTAAGTGTCCTCAACCTTTACTCTCACGCGCCCCACCTATCACAATACGCAATCATGATCAGCTACAATAAATAGGTGATGATTACCCCAGCTTCCCGACGGCTTCGCCCCTAACCGTCTTCCTGAAGGCGCTGCTTTCCGACGCGAGCTTCTCCATGTTGCTTTTAGTAATCTTTTCGACTCGAACAGGCTTTTGCGCGACGACCCCTTCTAGTTTTTTGAACAGGGGAGGGTTGCAGAATGGTTCGACGTTGTTCAGCGACCACTCGTCGGCTAAGTCGAGTAATTTCTGTTTTCCGAAGCGGTTGAACACCTCAGCCATGACCGTTGTGATGCAGGTGTGATGCGACATCACAGCAATTTCAGTCTCCCTAACGGCGTAGCGGTTGCCGTTAAAAGAGACCGCCAACCCGCCCGCGGACCTCACGAGCCGGAAGGGGTCAACATCAGTTATGCTGTCCCCCACGTAGATTATGCTGGAAAGGTCTGCACCCGTTTTCTTGGCTATGTCTTTGACGGCGTTCGCCTTCTCGAAGCCGCCGACCGGATTAACGTCATTCATCATTATACCAGCCCGCATCCCGGGCAGTTCGCGCCAGAAAATCTCATCGAGTCGTGCAACAGTCTCCTGAGACTTTTGAGGCAACTCTTTTACGGAAGCGGCGGCGTCTGGAATCTCTATCATTTGCTTCGTCGAGAGTTCTTCGGTAATTGATTTTATCTTTGTGATTTCCGCTTCGGGAAGACCATACTTGTCAATGTCCAGTCTGGTGCAATACACGTTCTCTTTGGGGAACCCCGTGACGTCACACAGCGAGAAGATGTACTGCTCGTAGCTGGTGCTCACGATGAACGAGGGCATGAGGGCGTTGACGGACCTCAGGGTTTCGTCGGCTCCCGAGACAAGCAAGACGTTCCGAGAGGAGTAGTCCCTGAACATCTCGTTTGTGGCTCCGTAAGCCCTCATGAAAGGCAGAATCAGCCTCAATGTATCCCCAGCCTTGTAGCCACGTTTCTTTACTACGTCAGCGAGAACGTCGTCGTAGCGGCTTATCAACGAGAAAATGCGGTCGCCGTTTGGGACGATGCGGCTCATCAGCTCGAACGCGTTGTCATTCTTTGAAATAGGACCTTCACAGTCAGTTACAAAAATCCTTTGCCCCTTTTTCATTGAGGCTTCCTCAAATCCTGCATGTGTCTGACGCTTTTGGCTATGTGCTGCGGAGAGGCTATGTCCATTCGGCTCCACAGGGCTCCTCCCTTGATGGCGGCTATTCCCTTGAGAGAAACTTCGCGCGCCAACTGAATGCTCTCTCCGACTCCGACGCAGCAGACCGTCCGCGAACCCAACGCGTAATATCTACCGTCGTCCCTAACCTCCAGCGACCCAGGATAAATCCGCATCACCTCGCTCTGCTTTGACGTTAACGATTCGGCTTCATCCAGCACAATGGGTGTCCCGATGTCGGCTTTGTTGACCTTCTCAGGGAATACTTCGGCGTACCCGCCGTATTCGGGGGGAACCTTGTACGTTGTCACAGTCGCCTTCTTTTCGACCTCGACCTTCGTCAATGACCCCTCGACCATCCTGAAACAAACCTCCACGAAATCGTCCTTCAGGACCGGCAGAATGTTCATGATCTCTGGGTCTCCGGCTCTGCTGTTGTTCTCGAGAATCATCGGCCCCTTCTTAGTGTGCATGAAAGCCACGTAGAACGGTATTCCGCGCAGACCCGGATTGCTGCTTTTCCCCCTCAGATTGTTGAAGATTCTCTCGACAATCTTGACCTCCTTTTCCCGGTCACCGTAATTCATGAAAGGCAGGAAGTCCCCTCGGTCCATGTACGAGCCCATGCCGCCCGTGTTCGGCCCAGCGTCGCCGTCGAACGCCCGCTTGTGGTCTCGCGTCTCGGGCAGCGGAACGAGGTGTTTACCGTCGCAGAAGGCCTGAAAACTTGATTCTTCCCCCTCAACTTTCTCCTCGACGATCACGGTTCCTAACCTGAAGTTCGACATGAAGTGTTCCCACAGCTGGTCGCGGGTGTTGAAGTGGTCGCCCCAGACGCCGACGCCTTTGCCAGCAACCGGCGTGTCAGGCTTCACGGCAACTTGGTTCTCGAGTTCGTCCAGCCACCCGAAAAGCGGCTTCTTCACCTCGCCAGGATTTTTGTAATTCTTGGGGTCGAAGACCATGAACCTTGGGTTAACCTCGGGCATGATCTCCTGGAACAGCCTTCTCTGCGCGACCTTGCTTCCCTCGATGGCGTATTTCTGGGTGGGGCAAATCAGCGGTACTTCTGCCTCTTTTTCGACGATGTCCCTCACGCCTGCGATGATGGGCTTTTCCGGACCCACGATGCCGAAGTCGATTTTTTTTCTGAACTTCTTGGCGAATTTTCCTATTTCGTTCGAGGAAAGCGAGGGGACGACGATGTGCTCCTTCGCCCTTTTCAGGTTGAACGGGTTCTTCTGCTTGTCAACGATGTACAAATCAGCTACATACTCTTGGCTTCGGCAGAAGGCGTCCACCATTGATGATTCTCTGGAACCGTACGACACGACGAGAATCCCAACGTGCTCCATGACATTCACCTGCCTGTGACGTTTGATGACTCCGCTTTCAGCTCAATCTCTATCTTTCCATCAGCCTATATCTCTTTACCGTTTCAGTTTGACTTAATGATAAAACTTATATCAAACATTCAACTTTCAAGCATTGCTAAAGTCTGAAATAAAAAAATATCACGGCATTTATTGTGTTTTGATAGAATGATGTTACCGAAGTTTTGGCAGGAGGAAAAAACGTGAAAATCGCTGAATTAAGGGACGGCCTGAGAAGGATCGATGTAGAAGCGCAGATAGTAGAAGTATCGGAACCCCGCGAAGTCAGCTCCAAGTTCACCGGCGAAACCTACAAGGTGGCAGAAGCAACAATCAAGGACGACAGCGGTACGATAAAGCTCGTGCTGTGGAACGAGCAGATCGGGCAAGTGAACGCGAACGACAAGATCAGAATCGAGAACGGCTACATAAAATCCTTCCGAGGCGAAATCCAGCTCAATGTGGGCAGATACGGCAAACTGACCGTCATCTAGCGTTGAGTAACCAAACCTTTATTTTCTATTCGAATCCTACAGCCACTTGCCCAGATTTGGCTGTCCCACGCTTCCGTGGGACTCCTTGATTCTATTGACGGCGTTTTCGACGCGTGCCCTTGAGAACCCCTTCTCGTCGCAGAGGAACCTGTAGAGTTCGTCCTCTTTAAGGGGAGAACCCTTCGTATCATACTCGAAAGTCACATCGGGATTCAGGAAAATCGCCCTAACTTCCTCAAAACGGGAGTCAACCTTTGACCGAATTTCGACGGGTAAGTTTTCAAGATTGCCGTGTTCCTTGATGAGCTTCAACGCCGTCTTCGGGCCTATGCCCCTAATCCCTTTGTTGAAGTCTGTCCCGACCAGAATAGCCATGTCGATCAGTTGTTCACGCGTTATTCCGTGTTTCGACAAGAACTCGGGCAGGACGATAAGTTCGGGAGTTAGGGGTCTGGAAACCCCCTTGGATGGAAGGTATTCCTTGCCATAAATCGTCAGGTACCTGACCAGCCTAGGGGCGCCGAAAAGGAGCGAATCGTAATCTTTGCTACTCGCCCCCCAGACATCACCCTTCATCGCCATGTAGGCTGCCTGCGACTCAGCTTCGGACGGCGCCTGAACGTAGGGAACCCCGAGTAGAGTTAAAAGTTTCTTTGCGTCTTGAATCATGGAGCTGGTTAGGCGGTTCATCATCACTGCCTTGGAGAATGCCTTAGCGTAGTCCCCTTTTCTTAGGGCTTCCTGCCACTCATTTGTGGCTTTTTCTCTGAGCCTTCGCCTTTTTTCAATTTCCTCCTGCTTGAGCTTCGGTGGAGGACCGTCGAAAACGAAGACGAAGCTCATGTCGTACTCGGAAATCAAGTGCGTGACGCGGTAAAGAATCCCCGCCAAATGTGATGTCACGGTTCCGTCCGGGCCGGTCAAGGGGGTCGTGTCACGCATTCTAATGACCGAAAGGAACTGGTACAGAAAGTTGTTCGCGTCAACCGCGAGCTTTTTCCCTGTGAGGTCACGCAGCTGGATGTCGTACTTGAACATTATGGGTGTTAAGTTGACTCCCAAGACGCCCACTCTAAACCGTTTTTAGGTAAAATGCTTTGTTAATATAAAACGTCATAGCATGTTTCCTTACGGAAAATCTCTTTATGACTGATGGGTTCATAAAGTAATAATAGGGGAACCGCAAGAAAAGTTTATAACCGACAACAAATATTCAAACTCAATAGTTGAAAAATGCAACCACGTGTATTATTTTGTCAATTAAGGTTGTTCTGAACATGCAAACCCCCCACCTATGTTCTCCGAACTGCCCAAAATTTCGCTGCGGAAAAAATGCTCTGCAGTACAGAGGAAGGACGGCTTGGTGCAGATGGAGCGAGGAACCGTGTGACCCAGCGAACTGCAACTACCCAATATGCCAGACAAGACGCCTGCTACCTAACGGCAGATGCGGAGAAACTATAAAACGTAAAACGGTCGAGAAAGAGCCCGAGGAAGAACCCGTGGAACCCGTAAAAGTCAGAGGAAAAACGTACAGAAAAATAGGCGAAAAAGAAATCTTTTAAATCAGGACCATAACCTATTTCTTTCCCCAGATAAAACAGAAACTCCTATCGGTACTGATAACTGTGATGTCATGTGAAATAGAGTCAGCACCCTTGACCCATTAAATCACAGTTATGACCCCTTGGGCGTCGTAAGGTCAGAAATGTCCACGCTGTAGTCGTATATCTGGTTGATGAGGGAAGTCGTTGAGATGATGTTCTGAGCAACGTCCATCGGTAAAGCGTTGCAGACAGAATCTGTTTGGTTATGCGCCTCGGCGATTTCTGCCTTTCTGTTCCGAACTGACGTGGCGATGGAAATGTTTCGGGAGAGGAACGCGGTTAACGCATCATTGTAGCATTCGTAGACGGTTTTGTATAGTTTTGTGAAAGGCTTCAAATCCTCCATTTCCAGTTTCTTCCCCTCCAAGCGGGTCGCGTAATCAGCAATCTGCGAAGAAAGGTCCCCAACGGACTCCACCAAGCTCGCGGTCAACCGGTAATCCAAGCAGTCAATGGGGTAAATTTCGAGTTTTTCGCTTAGACTAGGGTTCTGGATGACCGTTCGAAGTATTCGCACCAACAAGAAATAGAGGCGGTCAGCCTCATTATCCCTTGCAACCACGTTCTTTGCCAGTTGCACATCGCCCTCCACGAGGGCAGTCAAGGCGTCATTATACATGCCGGAGGTGATCAGGTGCTCCCTGCGGAGGACCTTTTCGGGAGGGAGGGCAGATTGCTCCAGAAGGCACTGCATCACTACTTTGTTTACGTCTTCCTCAATGATCTCGAGGCCAATCAGCCGGCTGGAAGTCTCCTTAACCACTTCCCTTTGCTCCACCGTGATCCTGTCCTTAGCCTCAACGCGTATCACGTCGTACCCAAGCAAATACTTACCAATTATCTCGCGGCTAAGATGGGGAGAAGGCTTCAGAACAATGGTTTGAGGGGCAGGCTCCAAATTGTACTGCGGGTCGATGATTAGGTGACCATCAGAAGTTATGGAAGCCGAGACAACGGACCCTTGGTTTACGCCGTTTTTTACTGCCCATTCCTTGGGAAGGGTCACGAAAAAGGTTCCGCCCCTTGTTTTCTGAATCTTACGTAGCTCCATAATCCTTCCTCGAGAATAAAGTAATTTGATTTGAATAAAAGGTTAATGGAAAATATAAATATGTATGAAAAAAATGTTATCTGAACATTTTTAATTTCTTTTAACGGTAATATTCAAATTGTTTGTGTGTACGGTTATTTCTTCATGTTAATCAGATATTTTGGACGGTAATTAACCAATTTTTTGAATCTGTCGTCCTCTAGGAAGCAATGGCCAATGACCTTGCTTGGAATTCCTAGGCTTATTTTCTTTGTTCTTCCGTATCGCCCGAGGCTGATGACTTTAGAATTTAGGAGCCCTATGATGTCGAGTTCGCTGATTAAGCCGCTGACCCTTCTTTGCGTGAGCGCAGTGTACCCTATTTCGTCGCATATTTCGCAGTAAATGTTATAGATATCGCCCGTGATTGAGCGGTCGACATCAAAATTTTTCAGGAGGTAGACGCTTAGCAGTACAATCCGTGAGTGCATAGGCAAGCTTTTTATGGTTTCCAATATTCGGTCATGTTCAATTCTCATTTGCGCTTCTCGGACGTGCCCTTCGCTAACGTTCTTGTCTCCCCTTCTTTCAGCCACTTCGCCAGCGACTCTCAAGAGGTCTAATGCTCGGCGGGCGTCTCCGTGTTCAGCAGCAGCGAGGGCAGAGCACAAATCGATGACTCCCCTTTCTAGTGTCGTTTCCTGGAAGGCTATCTTTGCCCTTTCGAACAATATGTCGTGGAGTTCCTCGGCATTGTAGGGTCGGAAAATGAGTTCTTCCTCTCTCAATGTGCTTAGTACTCTAGGGTCCAATAATTCCTTGAATTTCAAGTCATTGGAGATTCCGAGAATCGTTACTTTACTGTTCTTCAGACCCTCATTTATTCGGGTCAATTCGTAGAGGAGTATGTCTCCCCTGTTCTTGATAATCGCGTCTATCTCGTCTAGGGTAACGATTAAAAGAACGTTCTTCGAATCCAGTGCCTTTTTGAATCGGTCAAAAATCTCTCCCAACGCAAGACCTGTAAAGGGAACGTCCGTTTTCAGGTTAGAACATAAGAACGAAAAAATTCGGTATTCCGTGCCAACTAGACGGCAATTGATGAAACTTACAATAATGTTTGACCCTAATTCCTCTGCCTTCACTCCAAGTCTTTTTAAAACGTAATTGACGACCGCTGTTTTTCCCGTCCCCGTCTTTCCATAAATCAGAATATTAGAACATATTGACCCTCGAAGTGAAGGGGCAAGCATCTCGCCCAAGTAACGTATCTGGTCCTCCCTATGCGGAAGCGAATCCGGAACATAATCGTGCTGAAGGGCTTCTCTTTTTTTGAAAATTGTTGAACCCTTCAAAAACTCGTTGAAGACGTCGTCAAGCACGTTTTGTTGAAGAATCATACCATTCCTCGTTAACAGTTCATACGAGATGCCACGTCAAAAAACCAAAATAAGTAAAACCATACAAAAAAATAGACTAATCCTACTATAATTTTTTATAATGAACCAGACCCCTATATTTCCACTACAACTAATTTTACTATTTTTACAGAGAACGAATAATAAAATAAAATATTATTTTTTTAATATAATAATTTTAATTGCTTCCAGTGGAAACATAAGGGTGTGAGTTTCCAATAAATCATATAAAAAATGTGAATAATAGCATAATTTCATGGAATTATTCTTCCCCATAAGGATTTTCTATGCCGATAAAAAATTCAAAGTAATCAAATGATTACCTTTTGGCTCTTTTTTTTGAAAACATTGGAATTTCACGCTCTTTTAATAAGTTAATTCTGAACCCCTCCTTTTCCTGTGGAAAACGGGATGAAGTTGTGTTTAAAATCCATTCTTAAAAATAAAACCACTGTTAACGGTGTTAAATGAAACACGTTTGAAAATAGGTTCTTTTTAAATTTCCTAAATTTTTTAACCTTTTAACATTTATTATTCACCGAATTCTTTATAGGTTGTGAAATGATAATAATCAGCACCTACCAAACAAAATAGGTTAGTTCAATTTATGCCCCTAAAAAAAATGAGAGTTGAAGTCTTCGACGAAACGGGAAACAAGTACAAAATCAGCGTTGAAGGAAACGTCACTAGGAATAGTGCTTTACGAATTCTGGACATGGTTGAGTTGCTAGGGGGAATACCAGCGTCACAGAATAATCCTCAAAGGACGGAAGGGTTCTCGAAAATTGACAAGGTCAGATACGTGATCGAAAAATCCCTTCCTCTATCAAAGTTTTCGGCCGGAGAAGCTCAATCAGCATATGTTCAGGAGACGGGAGAGCAAATAAACTTGAGCGCAATTTCAACGTACTTGTCGAGATTGTCAGACAGGGGAATATTGATTAAGGAAAAAAGTTCGAACAGCGTCCTTTTCAAGCTTGTTTCCGAAGAACTAAGAAATTACATAAAAAATCCGTAAACCCGCAAATCAGGACTTGTTAGGTGCCAAAAAGGGTTCCATTTCCTTTTTCAGCCTGTAAACGTAGGGGGTGCGGTCAGTTCGCCGTTCAACGTAGCCGCTTACGTAGAGTTTCTTCATGAGCCGCGCTGTATGCTCTCTTGTCAGCTTTATCTCGTTTCGTATCTGGATCGCGGTCTTCTCCCCCTGACTGGCAATGAACTCTAGGATCTTAATTTCGGTTTCAGTTAAGGAGGCTAAGGTGCTTTCCCTTTTTAGGGGGATTGGCGGTGGGGCCACAGTTTCACTGGACTCATAACCATTTGTCGACACGGAAGCCATCAGGACTTCTTTGATTGGTTCATTTTGTTTGTCCGCCTGGGGTTTTAAAGTTTTTTCGGGTCTTTCCTTATTTTCGCCTTCTACTGTTGAGGACTCCTCGATTTTCTTTACCCTGTCCTCCAAATTCGTTATTTTGGGCTCAATTCGTAAAATGGCTTCGACGGCTTCGGCTATCTTTTCATTATTTTTTTGCTCTACTTCTTTAATTTTCTCGTCCTCTACGCGAATTTCCTTATTAAAGCTAATCAGCATTTCATCCAGTGCCTTTTTGGCTTTCGCATATTCTTTGGAAGCTTGCCTGATTTTTATGTAGTAAGAAAGCGTCATGCATGAAGTGAATAGGAAGAGAAAGACGTAAATGGCTGCGAAGACGTCGATCATGCATTTGGCTCCGTTGATCGTGACATCATGAATCACATATCACGTTGATATTAAATGACATCACGTATTTTTTATAAAGTTTTCGTATCACAATCAGCAAAAAGCACCTCACAACATCGTCAATATTACTCACGGGCGTGATTATCACGTTACTTTTATTAATGAATTCTACTTTTTTTCGTGACTTCTCGTGACTTTGCTCGGTTAAGAAAACGTGATATGTGATGTCACCTTCTTGACATTTCCTTTGGTCGTGATAATTGCTGTAAAGTCTTCTCTATCTCGGTTTGAAGCATGCTGACAATGCGAAGGTACTCGTTCGAAGACTTTTTCGATGTCAGTCCTTCCCTGTATGCTTCGGTATAGGTTTGTATCTTGTTGGCAATTTCCACGTAGGGTTCAAGATTTGTCGTCTCGAACAAGCCAAGGTACCCCAATAATATTAGGGTATAAATCGATTTTATGACGTTTTTTCGGGCTTGGGCGAGGGTCCTATTGAATGATCCGCGACTCACTCCCGACGTTATTATCCTCAATTTAGCTTTCTTTTCATATGTGTAAAATTTTCGAGTTGTTTTTCCAGCCAAAACATCAATTAAGAATGTTTCTAACTGTGTTTTAGTTAAATGGCTGTTTTTTAGTAACGAATTGGTAATAGGGTCAGAAAAAAGACCAGTTAACCACCTTTTAACGCTCTGTTTCGCAATGGGAATAGACAAGTTAATCGACCTCTCTAAAGAATACAGCTTTGTATACGCATCAACCTTGCTTGGATTTATATTTTTGGAGAACATTCTTCTCATTGATAAATAATTTGTAATATTTATTATTAAAAGTAAATTTTTTAACAATATTATAATAATAATAATGAATATGATTGAATGCATCAAAAAGGTCGTCATAAGTTTTTGATGAAAAACGAATCATTTTTGTCACTCGGAATATTCCATACAATTATATATTTTAGTTAATTCCGTGATGTTCATCGTGATTTACTTTGTGATTAGGATCGTGATGTTACGCTTGATGCAGAATGTGATGCGTTTATGATATTTCTGGCGTCACGTTCTGTAAATCACAAATCTTTAAGTGCGAAAGGGGGGCATTTTATTACGGCGAATGTCATGGGAAGACGAAGAAGAAAAGTCGTCAGGATTCCAAAAAAGAAGCTTCCAAAAATTTTCCTGTGCCCAAAATGTGGGAGAGAAGCGTTGAGAGTTGAAATTAATGTGAAAGAGGAGATGGCCACGCTTAAATGTGGGGGCTGCGGGCTGATCAAGGAAGTGCAGGTTAAGCCGTCGAACGAGGAAGTCGACGTTTACTGCCAGTTTATAGACGGCTTCTACAAGTAGTCATCCAAGGGGCACATTGAATGGCTGGAAAAACCGAAAACTACATTATAAAACAAATCGAACAAAACGGCGCCATACATGTGACCCTGATTGACCCGGAAAAGACAAGCCAAGACGAAGCGTCCTTCCTAGCCAAGGAATGCGAAAGGTACGGAAGCTCAGCCATATTGATAGGCGGCTCTACAATAACGTCATCGTCCAACCTAGATTCAACGGTAAAAGCAATAAAAAATGTCGTAAGAATACCAGTCATCCTTTTCCCCAACAACCTGACGGGCATAAGCAAACACGCGGACGCCATATTGTTTATGTCCCTTCTGAATTCCCTGGACCCATATTTCATCATAGGTGTGCAGGTGCTCGCCGCCCCTTTGATAATGAAGTACGGGATGGAAGCCATTCCGCTGGGCTATCTCATCGTCGGCGAAGGGGGCACCGCCGCGGTGATCGGGAAAGCCAGCTCAATTCCGTACAATAAGCCTGAACTCTCAGTTGCCCACGCTTTGGCAGCGAAGTACATTGGCATGCGCTTCATTTATTTAGAGGGGGGGTCAGGTGTGGACAATCCCGTCCCCACTGACATGGTACACATGGTTAAAACGGTTGTAGGCAGCCCATTGATTGTTGGCGGCGGAATACGGACGGGCAAGCAAGCCAGAGACATCGTAGCAGCTGGCGCGGACATCATTGTCACAAGCACAATTTTGGAAAATACAGCTAAAAAATCCATTAAAGATAAAATGACTGAATTAATGGAAGGTATAAAAGAAGGAGTGAAGAATAGACAATAAGGATGCAAAAGGAGAACAACACGCCATGACGTCGTTTGAGCATTATTTTTCGTCTCTGAAGGAAGCCATGAAGCAGGACAACATTTACGGTTTGTGGCCAGACTTCGAACCCGAGTTTGACGAAAGGGAGTACGCTTGGACCGATCTTAAAGGACTTGGGGAGACTTTGCTTCTTAACTGCGGTAAGTGCGATGGGCCGTCCGACATGAGGCACGAAAGATGCCGCAGCTGTGCAGAAAAGAGGAAGGAAATCGCCAAGAGCACCTACAGGAGGACGATGGGGCGAGCAATAGAGAAGTGGCCCACAACGATCCTTTGCAGGATTCACACGGAGTAAAAATTTTTTATTCAACCTCTATGCATACTTTTATTGAAAATGTTTAGAGACTCCTATCACCCAAGAGCTTTTCTGTCGAAAACAAAGAACGTAAAAAAAGGGCTTGTTGCAAGAACAAAGATAGTTTCGACCCTTGACCAGCTCCAGTGCACGGCAAGAACAATCAATCAAAGGACGGGAATTCATTACTCCTCGGTTCTTCACCATTTGCACCTGATGGAGAACGAACACATAATCGTGAGGAATAACAAAAGACCATACATCTGGAAATTGACTGGCCTAGGCCAAAGAAAGCTAACAGAAACTTAAATACAATATAATATAAACTATTTCAGAACCAGAAACAACTTCGAAAATGCAGACAGCGTGATTTTTACGTCTTTAGAGCCTTAGCTAATATTGGTGCGACGGAAACTTTCGCGAAACTGTTAGCCACGCTGTCCGTTCCGATGATTTCGTCTACCCCTGAAGCGGTTAAAAGCTCCAAAGCGTTTCCTAGGAGTAACGCGTGAGAGACTCCGATGAAGACCCTTCGCGCTCCTTGCTGCTTGAGTATTTTTGCGACGTTGGCTGAGGTTCTTCCGGTGCTGATGATGTCGTCAATTATAATCGCGTCTCTCCCCCTTGCGTTGACCTTCTTCGGCTGCGTGGTGATATCACCAGTGTGACGGTCCCTGTGCTTTTCGAAGAAATCGTACTCGGCGCCAAGTCTTTCCGCGGCGATCTCAGCCCTCCTAAGAGCCATCTCCTCGTCGTCTGGAGCCACCACAAAAGGATCTTTAAGGTTCTTCGACGTGAAGTATTCTGCGAGTTCCCCTGACGCTGAAAGGGTATGAGCGGGGATTTTGTACATGTTCAGAACATTCTGGTTGTGCACGTCGACCGTATAAAGAGAGTTCGCCCCCAAATGCTGCAGTAGTTCAGAAACCAAGCTGGCGCTCAGGCATTCCCCCTCCAGATACCGTTCATCCTGCCGGCTGTAAGCAAGGTACGGGATGAAGACGGTTATGGATTTGGCTTTGAGGTCCCTTGCCGTTTGGAGCATTAAAAGGAGTTCAACCAGATGGGCGTCTTGAGGCGGATAAAGGCTTTGGACAACAAGTAGGTCTTGCCCAGAAACTTTCTCTTCAAACCGGAAATAAAATTCTCCGTCTGGAAACCGTTTAGTGTTGATTGTGACAGTCGGCCAGGAAGTGGATTTGCTGATTTTACTCGCCAGTTCCTGAGATCCGGGGCATCCCACTATTCTCATAGGCAATCCTCCAAGACGGAATGACATTTTAAAAGCTAGGAATAAAACCTTTACTGTCCATTAATAAGGAATTGGTACTTCCATTCTGAAAAAGAGGTAACAACGCCTATTATTTTACAATAACTTCGTACCAAATAGTTTTGTACTCCGGTCCCGTCGAGAAAACTTTGTAGTCGCCGTCAGTTGAAACAGGAACGGTTTGAGTTCTTTCGCCCCTACTGTTCAGCGCCCAAACCTCGATTTCGTTCGAGGTCCGAATCTTGATTATGCCCGTGATTCCCTCAACCAGCGTCGGGGCTTGTCCCCAGCTGCCTGCGCACGTGATCTCACCATTGTACTCTGTGATTTGTGATGTGTTCACGGATCCCGTCACCAGAACATCACCGGTCTGGTATTCGCGTATCACGGAGCCATTGTTTATCGAGAAGCCAGCCATCACGAGGAGAAGCGAGTTCCAGTTGTCGAAGCCTTCGCCGTCGACCACCGAAAGCGTCGTAACGCCCCAGGTCCCAAGTAACGTTGCCCCTGGTTCGATGATAACAGTATTGAAATCGAATTGTTTTCCGCCCCCAAACCCTATGACTGCGACGCTTTTCGAGGTGTTGACAAGTAATACACCGCGGTTCGAGGTTGTTGCGTCCCAAATGATTTCGCCCGTGTCTGAATTGTACACTGAACCAGTCATTTCCGCTTCTTGTGGCGTCAAGTAACTCTCCGGTTCATTGGTTCCTTCGGTAAGAATGGCGGTTCTGTATAAGAGTGGCACGTACAATTGTGTTCCAAGGGTGCTGCCGTCGATGAGGGTCCAGGCGGTCGCTTTCCCCTTCGCCACAAAATCAATTTCTTGGCGTTCGGTCAAAGTCTCAGCAACCAGATTGTTGGCGGGTCTGATGTCTCCCCTCACGAAAATCATGTACGCAGGAATCAACGTCGCCATCTTAGTCGGGTGCTGGTCGCAGTCGAAGTAGCTCCTCGCCATCTCTGAGTCCCAATTGCCTCGACTGCCATAATCAAACAAGAAGATTCCGTCCCAGTCCTGAAGCGCAGCATAAGTTGCTAATGTTACGACTGTTTCAGCGTCGTACATGTTAGGCGACGGATGGTTGTACTCGGTAACAAACAGAGGTTTACCGTAAACCTTTTTCAAAGCTAACCCGGGGATTGTGCTCGAGTTTAAGTAGTTGACCATCGGCTCGTTCACGACGTACCAGTTGCTTGAGTCCCACGCCACACCCGGAAACGACGGATGCTCCCAGTAGGAATGCGTGTCGACAACGTCGAGCTGAGCCATAATGTTGGGGGTGCTGCAGCCGACGATCGTTCCTATGATGAGGGCTTTTACGCCAAGCTCCTCTTTCAGGTACTTTCGTATCCCAGAAAAGTATTCTTCCTCAAGCCCGTAGAGGAATTCCGCCCAGTCCCTTCGGGCGTTCAGCGTCCTGCTTCCGAAAACGTCAAGGGTGAAGATTCTGACCGAGGCTGACTCGAAGGACTCGTCCTCCTTCAAGCCGTAGCCTTTGAAGGGCTTCATGGAAAAGCATGAGAATTGATACGTTGTATTCGTCGTCCC
>Ga0172366_10000902_pt1 | contig 22528 bp, 25 predicted proteins | sample LakKivSesite69cm_FD_114533 | JGI IMG/M metagenome (GOLD analysis project Ga0172366, IMG submission 114533) | Sediment microbial communities from Lake Kivu, Rwanda - Sediment site 69cm | ecosystem: Environmental > Aquatic > Freshwater > Lake > Sediment | place: Rwanda: Western Province, Lake...
AGGGATTTTTGATGACTCCAAAATCCACGTTCAAAACATAATTGCCACTATCCGTAACGAAAGGACCAGACCCGTCTTTGCTCTTTTTAAGAGATGGCTGTCCACCCAATGTTTCTATCGTTGATGAAACAAGCGGCAACGCGAACGGTAAAACCTCAACTGGAAGAGGCTGGTTTCTTCCCAAAACATCGGTGAGTTTTGTTTCATCGGCAACTATGACGAAAGCCTTTGATACTGAAGCTACGATCTTCTCTTTTGTCAAGGCGCCCCCCATGCCTTTTATGAGGTTCAAGTCCTTGTCAATCTGATCAGCACCGTCGATATCCATGTCTAGGCTTGGGTGCTCATCGAGAGTCGTCAATGGGATGCCGCATTCCTTGGCTAGCTGTAAAGTTTGATTAGAAGACGGAACAGCCATGACACGGATACGTTCCTCCTTTATTCTTCTACCAATTTCTCTCACAGCGTACGTAACCGTGGAGCCTGCGCCAATGCCTAAAACATAGCCGTTCCTAACCAGTTTAACAGCTTCAACAGCAACCCTTTTTTTAGCTGACTCTCTCCAAGCCATTTACTCTTCAACTTCCATCCGGCTTAGCTTCTTCAGAACCTGTTCAACGTCAGCTAAAATCTGTTCAACCTTTTTTTCCGCGTCGCCTGCTTCCTGTTCAGATGAAGGCTTCGGTTTTCCCGGTTTCTTCTTTGCTTCAACCGTTTTTTCAGCTGGCTGCTTGAAATCTTCTACTTTTTCTTCTCGCGGTTCCTCTTCCACTTTCAATTGTTCCATTAGGGCGGCTTCCTTCATTGCTTCAGAGGCAACTGTTTCTTTACGTGGTTGGGTAACAAGACCGATTTTTACCCTTAAGTCTTCAATTTTTCTGTTTATTTCCTCGAACTGTTCCGAGAACATTTTTATAAGTTCTTCTCTTACTTTTTCGAGTTCATTCAAAGCGACTATCGATTCACCTCTTTCAATCCCCTCTTTTATTCTTGAAAGGTCAATACTATACTTCTGTGCCAGCTGGTCTCTTTCAGCTTCGGTGATTTTTCCCTCAGCGCTTGCTTCGTAAAGTCTTCTGACAGCGTTGCTCAGAATTTCTCTTTCAATGTCTAAAACCCTGAGAGTGTTCTTTGCTTCGTTAATGACGTCGTTTGTGACTTCTTTCTTAGCTGTTTGAGGCAAAACGGTCCCTGTTGGAACTTGGCTTGGCTCTGAAGGCTTCTCCGCTGGTGGTTTTCCTTTTTCTCGCTCCATGATAAGAATTATGATGACACCTACAGCGACTGTTACTAAAGCACCTATTAACCAAAACCACAGCTCTCTACTCACAAGCTTCCCTCAACAATGGATTGGTAAACACAGTTCAGAGATATAATTTTTCCGTAACCTCCACTCACAACTGGAACCTTACTTGGAGGGGCACAAAAAATATCATGGTACAGAATTTGTCAGTATAAGAGATTGTGACCATGTCTTCCAACGAGAGGAACAAATGCTACACCTCCAAGGTCCTCCTCTGAAACCTGACTGTCAACCTTCGTTAAGCGGAGAAGAGTCTGATAAAATCCAAGCGCCCCAACTGGAATTACCATGACGCCGCCTTGTTTCAGCTGCTCCTTGAGTGGTGGAGGAACGTAAGGCGCTGCGGCAGTCACGTATATCCTGTCAAATGGGGCTTTCTCAGGATAACCTTCAGAACCATCTTTACAGATTACTGTAACTCGTTCGCCATAGCTAGCCCGAACAATGTTATCCTTGGCAGACTCAGCAAGTTTTGAAACAATTTCAATCGTGTAGACGTGACCCCATTTTTCTCTAGGCAAATTGCTTGGTGCCACAATCTCAGCGACAGTTGCAGCGTGCCACCCGCATCCAGCTCCGACCTCTAAAACATTCTGTCCCGCCTTCAACTTCAGGGCTTCATTCATTATCGAAACCATGTCTCGCCTAGCTGACCGTCAAAGTCAACCAAGTGGCGCAGAAACCGTTTGCCCCGAACCTATCGGCAAAGGCGTATCGACAGCTGCGACAGGCTTATCATTCTCCGAGAGGAAAAGATGCCTCGGCACAATCCTCATTGCCCTTATGACAGGCGGAGTCTGAAGCACACCACTTCTTATGAGGTCCTGAATTAGGTTTTCCCACGAACTCTTCAACAACCATCCCCTTTATGATTTTGATTTTCAGACACACAATATGGAAACAATTAGTATAAATATAGTTTCAGGCAGAATAATCGAATGCCTAAAAGATTATTTTGTAAGAGCTTCTTCCAAAGAACCAAAAAAGGGACATTTACATTTTTTAATCGAGTATTTCGTGTCTTTTTTCTTTGCCTATTTTACTGTAACAGATTTTGCGAGGTTTCGTGGTTTGTCAGGATTTAATCCTTTTTCCAACGCTGTGTAATAGGCTAGTAGCTGCAGAGGAGTAATGAACGCGATTGGCGAAAGGATTTCTGGCAAGCTTCCAGGAACTTCGAAGCACTCGTCTGATAGGCTTTTGATTTCTTCGTCTCCTTCTTCGATTACTGAAATTATTGTGGCTCCTCGCGCCTTCATCTCCATTATGTTCCCAATAATCGTCTTTCGTGTTTCATCCTTAGGACATACGAATACAACTGGAAAGCCCGGTTCAACGAGACTTATGGGACCATGTTTACTTTCGCCCGCAGGATAAGCAATCGACGGAACATACGCTATTTCCATAAGCTTTAGCCTAGCTTCTTGCGCTGTAGCTGAGCTTATTCCCCTGCCCAAGAAAAAGAACACAGGTTTGTCTTTGAATTTTTTCGCGATTTCCTTAGCAAACAAATCGTTTTTCTTGATGGTTTTTTCCACGATGTCAGGTATCTTCCGAATGTTATCCTCAAGTTCCTCAATTTGGCGGTGTCCAATCTTTCCTCGAATCTTTGCCACCCTTAAGGCGAGCTGTGCAAGCACAGACATCTGGGACGTGAATGTCTTTGTCGCGGCAACGCCAATTTCTGGACCTGACTGTTGAACTATGTATACCCTTGAGATTCTCGTCAACGACGAGCCAACCACGTTCGTCAACCCCAATATTGTGGCAGCTCGGTTCCGAGCATAATCCACAGCAGCTAAGGTGTCAGTAGTTTCCCCCGATTGGCTCACAGCGAGGATTGTGCTGTTGATGTTAACAGCCATCCCTTCCTGTTCGATGAACTCAGACGCAATCACAGGGTGCGTCGCTAAGAAGGCAAGATCAGAAAACATGTACGAAGCAGCGAGACATGCATGATACGAGGTGCCCGCAGCAACAAGAAAAACTTCTCCAGCTCGGTCCAGAAAAGTAGCCATGAGGTCGAGGTACAGATCTTGCAGCCTAAGAGTGTCTTTTAAGCATCTTGGCTGTTCATTGATTTCCTTAATCATGAAGTGAGGATACCCTTGTTTTTCAGCCATTTCCGCGGTCCAATTAACCCGTTCTGGTTCTCTTTTAACTGGTTTCCAATCGTCTATCGTCCAGACTTCGTACTTATCAGCTTTTAATATGGCTAATTCTCCGTTTTCGAGGATAACTACCCTGTTTGTTAAAGGGAGAAACGCAGGAATATCCGAGGCACAGTAGACTCCTCTTTCACCAACGCCTATGACAAGTGGGCTTTCATTTCTAGCGCAGACAATTTTATCAGGCTCAAGACTTGAGACTACCGCGAAAGCGTAAGAACCACTGATACTTTTCACTGCCCCACGGACGGCTTCTACGAGCGACATTCCCTTTTTCATGTTTTCCTCAATAAGATGCGGGATTACTTCAGTGTCAGTCTTAGACTTGAACTCGTGCCCTAAAGCTTCAAGTTCCTTTTTTATTTCGAGAAAGTTCTCAACTATACCGTTGTGAACCACAGCAATTTTACTTTCACAGTCAGTGTGCGGATGCGCATTTACTTGGTAAGGAGCTCCATGCGTCGCCCATCTTGTGTGCCCAATCCCTATGTTGCCAGGCATGTCGTCAAGGTTAAGAGCTCTGTGAACGTCATCGATTTTTCCCTGATCCTTCTTTATGTACATGACACCATCGCGAAGTGTTGCTTCACCTACTGAATCGTACCCTCTGTACTCAAGTCTCTTAAGAGCAGCATGTATTAACGGAGCAGCTTTTTCCTCCTTTGACGCGCACCCAAAGATTCCGCACAAACCAACATCACTCAGCTTTTACGTTGCCATTTGAACTGTAAACGTAACATCTTTACTCATTATTCACTGAATCATCTCAGAGTATTTATGTGTTAACTGACTAATAATCTATAACATAACTACTAGCCAACTTTATGTCGGCCAATAAAGAATAAATGTACACCATTAACAACAAATTACAGACGACACGTAAGAGATTTAAAGTAACCTGTAAGATAATCAGTGAAAGCGGCCGTAGTCTAGTTTGGTTAGGACGCCGGCCTCCCGTTTACCCGAAAAGAAGAAAGTCGACGACCCGGGTCCAAATCCCGGCGGCCGCACCAATGTGATGTTGGTTTGATTGTTTGTTTAGGGTAAGTTTTTTCAGATAAAAATATAAATCTGATTTGAATTATTATCTGATGAGGTGAATTGTTTGAAAGTTCGGGTTGGCTCCAGAGGAACGATAGTCATTCCCAAGAAGATCAGGGACAAGTGTGGCGTTACGGAGGGAGATGTTTTAGAGATTTCTTTAAGAGAGAGTGCTATCGTTGTTGTGAAGGATGTGAGATGGGAGAAGTTCCGCAGGTGCGCTAAGGGCTTAACTACTGTTGAAGAGGTCGAGAAGGAACTCGATGAGGATGAGAAGGCTTGGGAGAAACGCCTAGAACAGTGATCATTGACACTTATGCTCTGATGGCGGAAGCAACAGGGGAAATAACCCCTAAAGCAGAACGTTGTTTGGGGAATGTGAGAAGCGGACAACTGGAAGGAATAATACACCCAATAATCACCTACGAATTCCTACTGCAGTATTATAAAGGAAGAATACCCATCTTCGAGACACCGGAAGAAACTCTGGACTTCCTAGAAACATACTTCTCGGTAGCAGAGATATCGAACAGCGTAGCCTTAATGGCCGCGGATATTAGATTCAAGAGCAATGTGTCACTCAACAAACTCCAGAGGAAATTATCGATCTGCGATTCGCTTACCATAGCCATCGCAAAGAAGACAAAATCTCAAGTGTTGACGGGAGACAAAGACCTTTGGACTGTAGCTGAAAAAGAAAACGTAGAAATAATATGGTAGCAAATAGAAAAAGATAGGACTCAAGCCTTCCAAGCTTACATTCCCAGGTCCAAATCCTAGCGGGGTCATTGGATTGCATAAATTATGTGTAGATAAAACGTAAATTTACGATGATTGTTTCATCTCTTTCTTAGGGTATTTTCCTGGCTTTAATTAAGTCTAAATGCAATAAACATTGATTAAGTCGCAGAATTGCCCAATTTTAATGTAATCATGTTTAGGTGCTGGTCATTTATCGAAAAATATTATGTACAAAAATGTACTCATAAGATTTAAATATGACATGTACGCGCTATACAAGATTCATAAAATAAAACAGAGGCAAACAAGGATGCAACAAAGAAAAATTATGTTAGACGAAGAGGAATTGCCTAAACAATGGTACAGTATTTTACCTGACCTGCCTAAACCTTTGCCCCCAACGATAGAGCCAGACAAAAGGCAACCAGGACCTGGAATTGTCCCATTGATATTTCCTAAGGAGATCCTTGGTCAAGAAATGAGCAAAGACAGGTTTATCAACATTCCCGACGAGGTAAGAGAAATCTACAAGCTTTGGAGACCCACTCCGGTTTTCAGAGCTGTTGCACTTGAGAAGGCATTGAAGACGCCAGCTAAAATCTACTATAAATACGAAGGTGTTAGTCCTCCAGGAAGCCACAAGCCGAACACTGCTGTACCTCAAGCTTACTACAACATGAAGGAAGGGACAGAACGCATGGCTACAGAAACAGGTGCTGGTCAATGGGGGTCTGCGCTGGCTTTCGGTTGTATGTTATTTGGGGTGAAATGCACAGTCTACATGGTCAAAGTCAGCTACAATCAAAAACCCGCTCGAAGAATAATGATGGAATCTTACGGTGCAGACGTTTACGCGAGCCCAAGCGAACATACAGAAAGCGGCAGGAAAATCCTGAAAGACGACCCTAATAATCCTGGTAGTCTAGGAATCGCCATAAGCGAAGCTGTTGAGGACGCTCTTAAGAATGAAAATGTCAAGTACGGCATAGGCAGCGTCTTTAACCACGTCTTACTGCACCAGACAGTGATTGGTTTGGAAGCCAAGAAGCAGTTAGAAGCTGTAGACGACTATCCAGACATAATGTTTGGGTGCATAGGCGGCGGAAGCAGCTTTTCAGGACTTTTCTGGCCCTTCTACTACGACAAAGTTTCAGGAAAAGCCCCGAAAGACGTAAAGTTCATAGCCACCGAAGCAACAGCATGCCCCAAAGTTACCAAGGGAGAATACACGTTTGATCACGGAGACACTGCAAGGCTGACTCCTTTAGTTCCAATGCACACTATTGGCCACGATTTCATACCTGCCCCAATTCACGCAGGAGGTCTACGTTACCACGGAATCGCTCCGACCATAAGTCGATTAGTCTCAGAAAAGAAGATGGAAACACGGGCTTACAACCAAGTTGAAGTATTTGATGCAGCTAAAATCTTCATGAACACTGAAGGCATAATCCCAGCTCCAGAACCTGCTCATGCTATCAAGGGAGTCATCGATGAAGCCTTACGATGCAAGAAGACTGGAGAGAAAAAGACCATCATGTTCTTACTGTGTGGGCATGGATATTTCGACATGCAAGCCTACGAAGACTACTTTAGTGGAAAATTGCTTCCTTACGAGTATCCTGCAGAGAAAGTCGCAGAGGCAATGCAAAGACTTAAGAAACTGTACCCATGGCTAGATGAACTTAAAAAAATGATATAGCAAAGGTTTCCAACAACAAATCAAGTGTCATACACCACAAATAATGTTTTAAACCCTTTCTTTTTTTATATTCTCCCTAATATTTTTTCTAAAATTAATTAAATTGCCCATTAAAGTCATATAATAATATAAAAAATGGTTTGTTGAGACCGATAGAATTTCTGCGATGCCGCGAGGCAAGTGATTTTTCTTAGGTTTCTTTCAATGCGTCTTGGTATTTTTCAAATAGAAGCTCCAATGATCTCCTTAAGGCCTCAGCTCTGCTTGAAAAGATTCTTTTCACGTCGATTAGTTGTTCGAGCTTTTTCAGGTAGTCTTTTGATAGTGCAAGCTTAACAACGATTTCTTCGTAATCTTTTGCTTCTGTTACTTGTTCAGCCAAGACAAATTCCTCAGCGAAAATTTAGCCTTTTTAGTATATAAAAGTTATTGTTTTATTCACTTTCAATTGTACCTCATGGTTACTAAAAATTCTTTCTATGAGGGTATTTTCTCATCATAAATATAGTACTCCAATGTTTTAATATAGTTTACTAATAGATTTCATCTTGATAACATCTGGATATACTCTTGGAAAGCTTTATATCCACGATTGTATAAATAAAAATCGAACTTACGGAATAGAAATAGAAAATTGATATAAAAGGAGAACAAAAAAATGGAGCGAAGTATTGAAGAGATAGCTAGAGAAGCTATCCCACAGATAGCCGTATTAGGAATTGGTGGAGCTGGGTGCAACATCGTAACATGGATGAAAAACAAAGAAGTCTCAGGCGCAAGAGTCTACGGAATGAACAGCGACGCTCAACACTTAAGCATAACAAAGGCTGACCAAAGAGTACTCCTAGGATACAAAGTAACTGGCGGTCTTGGATGCGGAGGCTTTCCAGAACAAGGCGCTAAAGCTGCTGAAGAAAGCTTAGAAGAAGTCGAAAAAATTCTATCCGGCGCTGGACTTGTCTTCATAACGGCGGGTCTTGGTGGTGGAACTGGAACAGGTGCATCACCAGTAGTGGCAAAATTGGCAAAGGAAATGGGTGCTTTGACATTAGCAGTAATCACCACACCGTTCTCAGTAGAAAGAGCGAGACTCCTAAAAGCAAAAGAAGGCTTGAAGAGACTAGTTGAGGTATGCGATGCAGTGATCGTGATTGACAACAACAGGCTCAGAAAAGTCGCTGGAAACTTGCCACTTTCAGAAGCTTTCGCAGTTGCCAACGAACTAATTGCAACGTTCATAAAGAATACTGCTGAAACCATAGCTACACCAAGCCTCGTAAACCTTGACTCCGCTGACCTTAAAGCGATCATGATGGGAAGCGGAGTATGCGCTATGGGTGTTGGTGAAGGTCAAGGAGACACCATGGTTGAAGATGCCGTGGATAGAGCTTTGGACGCACAACTCCTCGACATAGGCGACATCAAGAAATCTGAGGGCGCACTAGTTCATCTACAGGGCGGAGATGACATGACTCTTGAGGATGTTAACAGGGCTGGAGAGATCGTAATCAGCAGAATATCTCCAACTGCAAAAGTTTCATGGGGCGCAAGAGTAGACAGTACAATGCAAGGAACCATGCGTGCAACAATCGTCTTAGCAGGTGTCGAAAGCCCGTTCCTCGTAGGAACCCTTTCACCCTTCGGTGTGTTAGAAGGGCCTACAGGAGAAGGACAGCAAGTCGAAGTCAAGAAAGAGGCACCACCTAAGAAAGGATTCTGGGGAAAGCTCTTCAGCGAGTAAATAAACATCAAACATCAAGGAGACAAACAAAATCAACGAACCAATCACTTATGCGATACTATTATTCGCCGCCATTGCTGTATTGATAATCCTTTATATCGCTATAAAGGCCTTTAAAGCTCCCACCTTGTTTTTTGCTTCAGACGAATCAGTCGAGCAGCTTGCAACCAAGCTAAGCTGTCCAAAATGTCGTTCGAGAAGACTAAGACCCACAGGGCGATACACAGTCGAATGTGCAAACTGCGGCTTTACGTTTAGCGTAGGAATAGTTGCTAAAAAACCGTAGTCAGTAGCTAGTAAATCCTTAACGCAGTGCCGAGAATAACCTACTGCCTTCCAGAGGACGGCTAGAAGTCTTGGATTTCGGCTGATTCGCATTTCCCCTTTTTTAAAATAAAAGAAAGGGCAGCAGTAAGTATAGTTTATTTTTTGGTTTTCTTAACCGATTCATGATACGGACACCCCGCTCATAATCATTTTAAGCCATCAGCAATCGTTTTCGGATTAGATTCACATCGTCCCTTTGTTACTCATGGAAGGACAGCACTTGCTTAGGAAAAACAAGGTAGGTTTTGTTTCCCCGTTTTACTGGTAGGAACCCCAGAAAGGTGTCGTCTTTCTCATTATCTCGATCAGTTCGTTTAGACACTCCAACTCAGCTGGGTCTAACCTATCCTGGAATTTCGCAAGTAATCTCTTAACGTGTTCCTCTGGGACCTCTACGTACAGCGTGTCTTCCTCGTTAAAGTGGCGTCCTACCACGGGTTTATCTATAGAGATGGCGACTTGTTTCCCAGCTTCAGCTGAAGAGATTGCTTCGCCTTTTTCTTGGATTTGAAGTACCTCTCCTACTTCTTTTCCGTCAACTGTGACCAGTTTAACCTTGGGTTGAATTTTTCCAGCGAGAACGTCAACTCCGACTATGGCTGGTTTTGCTTTTCTGAAAACATAGCCTGAAAGAACCTTGACTTTAGCTGGTCTTGTAAGCCTGTCGAATTCATTTTTTTCGCGGGCTTCTTTTTCTTCTTGCATCCACTTCAGATATTCGTCGATTAGATGGTAAATGATTTTTTCCCTGAAAACTGGAATCCTTCGGTCTTCCGCTTCTTCAGCAGCATCAGGTAGAATTTTAACGTTGAAGCCTAAAATCGCTGCGTATAAAGGTTCTTTTTCTTTGACCACAGTAGCCTCAGCGACGTCTCTTTTCGAAATGTCGCCCACATCTGCCAGCCGCAGTGGAATGCTTTCTCTTTGTAGGCTTTCAGCTATCGCCTCTAAGGAGCCTAAAGTGTCTGTCTTCAAAATCACACCGTCAATGTCCATTGACACTCGAATCTTTTGCACTTCCTCAGAAACCTCGTTAATGTATGCAGCCAACTCGTTTCGAGAAGGAACCGCGTAGAGAGGCGCCCCGGCTAAGGCATCATCAAGATTAGGCGCAGCAATTTTTACGCCTGCAGCTGCAGAAACTTCATTTACAACAGAAAACTTGTCTCTTGGGTCCCTGATCTCGTCAAGTGGTTTTGGTAACAAAAGGGCGCGAACTGTTGTTTCAATAGGTCCATTTTTTCCGCCTAAGATGATCGTGTCGTTTTTTCGGAGAACACCGTCATAGATGATGACGTTGACCGTTACGCCTAGCCCGATCTCTTCTTTAACCTCAAGGATTGTGCCTTTTGCAGGACCATCCGTTGTTTGAAGTCTGCTTTTCAGAAATTGCTGTGTAAGCCCTATTAGTACAGCTATTAGCTCTGTCATGCCTTCGCCTGTCTTGGCGCTTGTTGGAACAATGGCGATTGTACGTGTGAAATCCGTGATTCTGTCGAACCTGTCTGTTCTAAACCCCATTTCGGAAAATTTCCCGATAATGTTATACAAATGTTCGTCCACGGACTGCTGAACATACTTGTCTTGCTTTTTATAGGATTCCATGAAAGAAGAAGTAGACTGAGGAATCCATCCTGCGATTCGGTCAACCTTGTTCGCTGCCACCACAAAGGGCGTCAGCCTTGACTTCAGAATTTCAATCGACTCAAAGGTCTGAGCTTCGAATCCCTTCAGAATGTCAATTACTAAAATCGCTATGTCTGCCGCTCCACCTCCCCGTCTCCTTAGGTTAGTGAAAGCCTCGTGCCCAGGGGTGTCAATAACAAGAAGACCTGGGATTCGCACATCTCCACCGAATTTTTGAAGAAGCGGACCTGCCAGTTCCCTTAAAGTCTCAACTGGAAAGAAGCTAGCACCAACGTGCTGCGTCATTCCACCAGGTTCCCTTGCCTGCACATTGCTTTTACGAATTTGATCAAGCAGAAGGGTTTTTCCCGTGTCCACATGTCCGAGAACGCAGACAATCGGTTGTCTCAAAGGCATAAGGCTTCTTCCTCTTATTCGTATGTTATTAATCAAAGCTTGTTTCATTCTGGAGAATTTGTTTCCAGTCCATGTTTTCTTTGACTAGCTTCAGCGCTCTTTTTATCCTTTCTTTATCAGTAGGCTTGATTCTTCCAACGATTCTTTGAACCATCTGCAAAGTAGTGTATGTGTCAAAGGACACTAGGATCATCGGAACCTTAAGGTCATCTGCCCGAGGAAATATCTTCACGCTGGGATACAGGTTTCCCGTAAGGATCAAGGCGGAAATTCCTGCCTCCAAAGCAGCAAAAATGATGTCTGTTCTGTCTCCTCCCGTTATGACAAGCTCGTTCTTGGCTTTTCGGAAGTACCTAGTTGCGCTTTCAGGGGTCATTGCGCCTATAAGAACCGTTTGAACTGTTCTGTCCATACCGTCCTTGCCCGCGAGAATTTTTCCACCGATTGCCTCATGGACTTCTTTAACTGTTAAGGCGCTTATCGTTTTGTCCTCTGGAATTATGCCTACAACGTTAATTCCGTTCTTTTCAAGTGCTGGTTTAACAACGTTTTTAGCTTTAAGCATTTTAGCGGGAGAAACCTGGTTCAATATAACACCATAAAAATTCGCTTTCCATTTCGTGCAGTAATCCCGAGCTTGGAGAACATTGTCTATAACAAGATCGTCCTCAAACCTTTCAACAAGAAGGATTTTGGCGTCGAAATCTGTAGCCAACTTTGGCACAGGGCAACCGACAAAAGACCCGACTGACAGGGCTGGGGGACCTTCGATTAGGATTATCTCTTTCCCTTCTGAAGCTGTCTCATAGGACGTTTTAATCTTGTTGAAAACTTCAGAGACACCAACCTTTGTCAGCTGCTCTAGAAGCATGTCTCTGCGGACTACAAAAGGACACACGACACCTGACTCAATCTTTAGATTCAGAATTTTCATCATCGTTTCAGTGTCTTCGTCTATTGGCTGTCCCTTTTCGTCTGTTGAATTCTCCACGCCTATTGGCTTAAAGTATCCCACGTTTTTGCCTAAATCTTTGGATATTAGGGCGAGGGCTACGGTTACGACGCTTTTGCCTGAAAGTTCTTTGGTTGAAGCTACGTAGATTGCTTTTTTGCTCATTTCATTCTCCTTCTACTGCTACTTACTTCGAGATAGCCATTTTTATATCTACTGCGACACATCCTTTTTTCTCTCCATAAACGAACAACGGATTAATCTCCATCTCAACAATTTCTTCAAATTGGCTCATAATTTGCGAAATCTTCAGGATAACATCAACCACTGAATCTATGTCTGAGGGTGGTTCACCTCTTACGCCTCTGAGAAGCGTGTAAGCCTTTGTTTCTTCAATCATTTCCTCAGCTTCTGACCTTGTGAGAGGGCATAGACGGTACGAAACGTCCCTAAGAAAGTTGACGTAAATTCCTCCTAAACCAAACATCATGAGAGGACCAAACTGTGAGTCTCGAACAGCGCCTACGATTACTTCTTTGCCTTGCGGAACCATTTCTTGAACGATGATCCCCAATATTCTGGCTTGAGGCATTAAACTGTGCATCTTGTTCATGATAACGTCATAGTTCCACTCGACCTCAGCTCGCGAAGTAATGTTGAGCACAACTCCGCCTACGTCTGTTTTGTGAAGAATTTCAGGCGAAACAACCTTCATCGCAACGGGGTAACCTAGCGAATCTGCTATTTGCCCTGCTTCACTAGACGACCGAGCGATCATTGCCTTTGGCACTGTTATCCCGTATGAATTCGCGATCCTGAAAGATTCCTCAACCGTGGGGGTCAACCGGTCATCTTTGCGTATTTCAGCAATTACTGTTTCAACAGTTTTTTTGTCGACATGTACTGGAAACGTTGGTTCTTCGCTTGGCTTTTTAAGGATTGAGGCATACTCGCACATCTTTTTAAGGACAAATGCAGCTGACTCTGGGAAAGGATAATTCGGTATATTGTTCTTCAGCAACGTTCTTATGGCAGCTGAATCGTCGTCAAGTCCCATAAAAGCAGTCACGATTGGTTTATCTGACGACTTTCTGATTTCAGCAATGACTTCAGCAACCTTATCTGAGGGGGTCATGGCTTGAGGGGTCAAAATCACTATAACCCCATTCACATTTTGGCTTTTAAGCCCAGTTTTCAAAGCCAGTTCATATCGGCTCTCGTCTGCGTCTCCTAAGACATCTAAAGGATTATTAAGGCTCGCGTGTGCTGGCAGCGAATTTCGGAGTTCCTCTCTAAGTTCAGGTTCGAGGAGCGGTAGATTTAGACCTACCTTTTCGCAAGCGTCAGCGGCAAGGATTCCAGGACCTCCTCCGTTGGTGATAATTAACATGTTTTTATCTTTAGGCAAAGGCTGATCTTCGAATGCCAAGACAAGGTCGAAAAGCTCTTCTAGTGTGTCAACCCTAAGGACACCTGCCTTCCTAAAAGCAGCGGAAAAGGCTACGTCTGAACCTGCAAGCGAACCTGTGTGAGATGAAACGGCTCTTACGCCTACGTCTGTTGTTCCCGACTTAAGCACGATGACTGGCTTTTTCTTGGAAATTTCCTTGGCTACTTCTATAAAGCGTCGTCCATCCTTTACGCCTTCAATGTATAATCCGACAGCTCTTGTTTGTTCGTCTTCAGCCAGAGCTTCAAGGAAGTCCGCTGCGTTTAGGTCAGCCTCATTCCCTAGACTGATGAAATTTGTGAAGCCAACGTCGTTTTGAAGTGCCCAGTTCAGAATGGTGCTTCCAAGAGCTCCACTTTGAGAAATGAAAGCAATGTTTCCAACAGCAGGCTGAGCTGCGGCGAACGAAGCGTTCACGCGGCTTTGGGTGTTGATGAGTCCGAGGCAGTTTGGTCCCTGCATCCGCATGTTGTGTTTCTGGCATATTGCTAGGAGTTCTTTCTCAAGCGGTGCGCCTTCCCTGCCTGTTTCGCTGAATCCTGCTGAGATAATGACTATTCCTTTTACTCCTTTTCTTCCGCATTCTTCAGCAATCATTGGTACGATTTTGGCGGGAACCACAATAACTGCAAGGTCAACATGTTCAGGCACATCTGCAATGTTGCTGTAGCATTTGAGACCCAATATTTCGTCGGCTTTCGGATTGATGGGGTAAAGTTGCCCTTTGAACCCGTATTCCACTAGGTTTCTGATTATTCTGTGCCCTACTTTTTCTGGGTCTCTGCTTGCGCCGATGACTGCGATGGATTGTGGTTTAAAGAAGGCTTCTAGCTGCATTCTACAGCCTCGAAATATTTAGGTTGCTACGGCTTTGCGTTACGAAAGCATTGTCGAATATTTATGTGTAGCTTATTTCAATATAAATGATAAAGCGACGTTGATAAAGGTGCTTTAACGTGAATGCCACACAAAACCTTCGTTCAAGGTCTTATGATGAAAAAAAGAAAAGCCTAGATGAAGCCCTCGGAACAATAAAGACAGGCGACCACATCTTCATAGGGTCAGCATGTGGCGAACCCCAATACCTCGTCAATGGACTAGTCGAAAAAGCCAGCCACCTTGCAGACAACGAGATTCTTCACGTTCACACGTTAGGCGTTGCGCCCTATGCTAAGCCTATTTATTCCGAAAGGTTTCGTTTAAACGCCTTTTTCGTGGGAATAAACACGCGGACAGCTGTCGCTGAGGGAAGAGCGGACTACACTCCGATGTTTCTTTCTGAACTGCCAAGGCTCATAGCGAAGCGCATGGTTCCCATCGACGTTGCACTTATACAGATTACGCCTCCTGACGAGCATGGTTTCTGCAGCTTAGGGGTTTCAGTTGAAATCACAAAGACAGCAGCTGAGAAGGCTAAGCTCGTGATTGCTCAAGTGAACCGACGGATGCCCCGTGTGCTTGGCGACAGTTTCGTCCACGTAAACGATATAGACATGATTGTGGAGCACGACGAACCAATTCTGGAAATTCCACGTTCCGAACAAGACATAATATCGGGCAGAATCGCAAAACATGCGGCAGATTTAGTCGAGGACGAATCAACCCTTCAAATCGGAATAGGAAGCGTTCCAGACTCTGTTTTAGACGCGTTAAGAGACAAAAAAGACCTTGGATTACACACCGAGCTGCTGACTGAAGGGGTCGTCGACTTAGTTGAAGACGGAGTTGTCACCTGCGCGAAAAAAACGGTTAACCGCGGAAAGATAATTGCTTCGTTTGCGATGGGAACCCGCCGTCTTTATGATTTCATCGACAACAATCCTATGGTGGAGTTTTACGAGTCAGACTACGTGAACAACCCAATCGTCATCAGCCAACATGAAAAGATGATTGCCATAAACCAAGCCTTAGAAATAGACCTAACAGGTCAGGTTTGTTCAGATTTTTTAGGTTACCGTTTCTACAGCGGCTTAGGAGGGCAAGCAGACTTCATGAGAGGAGCCAGTCTGTCGAAGGGCGGAAAGGCCATAACCGTGCTTCCGTCAACCGCTAAGAAAGGAAAAGTCTCACGCATCAAACCTCTTCTATCCAAGGGCGCAGGAGTCGTGTTGACAAGAGGCGACGTGGACTACGTCGTCACAGAATACGGCGTTGCCACCTTAAAAGGAAAAGCCATAAAGGAAAGAGCACTTTCTCTGATCAATGTCACACATCCCAACTTCCGAAACGAGCTCCTAGACTGGGCTAAAAAACATCATTATATTCCTCCCGAGGTTTTGCCATTCCCAGAAATAGAATACCCAGAGGAACTGATCAAATCTGTAACGTTAAAGAATGGATCGAAGGTTGTGTTACGGCCAATTAAGCCTTCAGACGCCACGCTGAAACAACAACTTTTCTATTCACTGTCAAAGGACGCTGTGACGAAACGTTACCTCGGCTCATTGAAAGCCATGCCCCTGAAACGCGTGTGGCCTTATGTCATCGTGGATTACAGGGACGAAATGGTGCTTGTTGGGACAACCATCGAGGAGGGGAGAGAAGGTGTAATCGCAATTGGCAGCTACTCACGTGTCCCAAACACTGACATAGCTGAAGTGGCACTTCTAGTCAGGGACGACTGGCAAAACCAAGGCTTAGGCACTACGCTTTTCCGTTACTTGGCTGAGATAGCTCAAAAGCACGGGATAACAGGGTTCACAGCGTGGGTCCTAGCAGACAACAACAGGATGATTCACATCTTAAAGAAGTCAGGTTACCCGATGAAGTACGGCATCGAAGGAGACCTTTACCACGTAAACTTAGAATTGAAAAAATCCACGTAAAAAGAGATTCTATGGGTCTTTAGATGGGAAATTTAAGATTTTTTCGATGGTTTCTTGAAATCTGACGTTATCTTTTCTTTGATTGCGGCGAAGTGGTCTGGAACCTTTTCGGGAGGAAGCCCTCTTTTTACGTGGGCTGAGAAAAGTCGAGTGTACTCTTCTGGGTTTGAGGAAAGTTGTTCGGCATATTTTGCGATGTGAGCGCCAGCGATTCTTTTCTCATCCGGCATTATCTCTTCATTGAAGGGAACCTTAACTCCCGCGTCTAGAAAGCCTTTAAGAACGCCAAAGATGTCTGCCCCTTTAGAAGGAATTTGCAGACCAACGTCTAAAACAGCTTCTTTCATGTTGTTGGCTACAGATTTGTACCCGCATAGAAGACCTATAAGATACGAAGATGGAAGATTGCTGAGGCTTCCAAGATACCCATATTTCTTCCTTAATTCGATTGAATGGGCTGAGGTAACAACTTTGTCGCCTTTAACATCAGGTTTCACCAACTGAACTGTGACGTATTTGCCAGTTTTTCTGACAACAATTCTTGGAAGACCTGAAGACACAAGCTTCTTTCTGAGGCTGTAGTTTGTTTTTCCTTCTCTCCGCCTACGATACGGAACATTGTACGTTGACCCTTTACCCATCACCTTTTCCTCCTAAGACCGTGAGCATCAAGGTAACGGTCAAGGTCTGCAACAGAACGGAAGGACCCACTTTTCGCCATAACATAAAGCTGCCGATAAATGGTCTCATTAATTGCGTGCTTGTCTCTAAGCTCCCGAAGTCTCTTTCTCTGAGCCCTCACTCTTTTCATCCAAGCCTCTTTAGTAGGAGTTCTGGCACCGGCTGTTCCACCTCGGCTTCCCTGCCCCCTCCTTTTCCCCGCTATTTTCTTAGCATGCGATAACCGAGCACGCGCCCTGCTTGTTCCTTTTTCAGGCGTCTTTTTAATAGCTCTGTCTCGGATAAGCCTCCTTATTTCCTCTCTTGAAATGGCTGACTCCACATCATCGGCTCTTTCAGGGTCAATCCACACCCTGTTCTCACCTATTTTCAGGATTTCAGCAGCCATTCGACGTTGACTTTTTAGACTCATAACAAAGCTCTCTCCAACGTGGTGTTCCTTACTCCTTAGATTCCTTTTTCTCAGCAGCAGGTTCCTTTAGTTCTCTGAACTCTCTCGGGTTTAGAACGCGAATCCCCATTTCCTTTGCCTTATTAAGGATTTCAATTCTTTTTCGGGCGCCTACTGTGTGGGCGATTTTTACCACTTCTGAATCTGGCTTGACTTTACCTAAGTCATCTACATTGTTAACCCTGACCTCCACAAGTCCTGAAGGATGTAGACCCCTCGAGTTCTTTGGACCGCGGTAACCAGCTCCAGGTGAGGAAGGCCACCCTTTAACTTTTTTACGCATCTTGTTGTCTATGCCACATGGCTTTCTCCAGTTTTCCTTGACACGTTTGTACCGCCAGCTCTCTTGACGGCGAAACTTCGGCTTCTTGCTTTTCTCTTTCTGTCTCTTTTCAACGAGGGCTGCTGTTTTTTGTTTTTGTTCGGTCAATCAACCATCCCTTCCAGTTTTTCGTAGATGTAAATTCCGTCAAGATATTTTCGTACGTCTCTTTTCCTTACAACAGTGGCTTGCTCGATGTTGGCTGCAGTTTGGCTTACGTCTTCGATACTGGTGCCCTTAACCATAATATCGTCCCCTTTCACTGAAACAGACGATTCACCTACAATGTTGGCTTTACGCGGGTTTCTTTCTCCAATAAAGTTTTCAATGAGGACATAGTTTCCCTGCGCCTTTACGGACATTGGGAAGTGAGAGAAGACAATCTTAAGTTTATACGTGAACCCTTTTGTGACTCCTTTTATCATGTTGTTAAGATGGGAATGCACCGTGCCGACAAGGGCGGATTCTTTTCTTCTAGCTCTAAGAGCTGAAACAGCAATTTCGTCTCCCTCAATCCTGATAGCGACTGGAGTTTGAGAAAAATCTTTAACAAGGTGCCCCTTTTCACCTGTGACCTCAATTACCTTTTCGTGCATGATGACTGTAACTTCTTTGGGAATCTGGATGGTTCGGGTTTCTAAACGAGACATAGTGAGTCCTCATGTCAATAAACGTAGGCTAAGAGAAGCCCTCCGAGGTTTTTTTGTTCAGCTTCTTTGTGCGACATGACCCCTTCATGAGTCGACACTGCGAGTAGGCCTATTTCTCTCGACGGAAGGAAGGTTTTCTCCCATTTCTCAATGTCTTTGGTCTTAATCGCGTATCTAGGTCTGATGGCGCCGCATTTGTTGACTCTGCCTAAGAGTTGCACTTTGAATTTCCCAGAACGTCCATCGTCAATGAACTCGAACTCTCCAATGTAGCCGTTCATCTGGATGACCCTGAGCACGTTACCTAGGAGTTTCGAAGCAGGAGTTATGATGCACTCTTTCTTTCTTCTAAGCTCGTTGTTCATTATCGTTATTAACCCGTTTGCAATGGTGTCCATTCGTGTTTCCCTTCTTTACTGATACTTTTTGAAACCTAGTTTCTCAGCGACTTCCCTGAAACAGTGTCTGCAAAGGTTAAGACCATATTTTCGTATGATCGGCCCGTATGATCCGCATCTTCTGCATGGTCTGCTTCCTTTACCGAATTTTCGTTCTTTCCTCGGGGTTTGTGCGCTCATTCTGGTCGCTCCAGGGTAATTTCCACGCCTAATTGGTCTTTTAAGAATGATACGGCTTCATCGGTGGCTAATAAATGCTGCGAACCCACTTTTGAGTTTGCCCGGTGCCTGTGCTTCACTCGGTATCCAGGCCGCTCTAAGGTTACTGAAATGTCCATTCCGATGATGCCTAAGTCTGGAGAATACTTGGTTCCAGGTATGTCTATGTGTTCTTTTATGCCGAAGGAGAAGTTACCTTGTTTGTCAAACGACTGTCTAGGAATTCTGTTGTCAACTGCGCGTAGACTTTTAGTCAGAAACTCATGCGCCCTTTTACCACGCAATGTAACAACGCACGCCATAGGCTCATTCTTTCTTATGCCAAACTCTCTCAAGGTTTTTTTTGCTTTCTTGGTGCATGGTTTTTGTCCAGTCAATTCCTCTATTATCTTCATGGCTTTCTCAAGAGGCTCACCAGACTTGCCAATCGACGCGTTCACGACTACTTTGGCAATCTTTGGCTTCAACATCGGGTTCTCGTTTGACTTTTCTCGTGGTTCTGGTGACTCCAAATTAAAGAGCCTCCTTGCTGGGTAAGGATATTTTTGGTTTCTTGTCTCCCACAACGAAAGCGTAGTTGAGCACCGTCTGGAAGGCTTCACCCGTTTCATCCTGTATTGTTATCAGAAAGTTCGTTCGTTTTTGCCCTGTCTGCTCTACGATAGTCGTAACAGTTCCATATTTACCAACGTTGTTTCCATCAGCAAAAACTACCAGAGCCCCTTTTTCAAGTTTCAAATGCTCAAGAATTTCCTGTTTGGGAACACTAATTTTTAAGGCGTCGAGAGTGCTAAACACATCCTCATTTGGCTTTTGCGGGTCCTCAACACGGAGCAACAGGTTTCTTCCATCGTGAAGGTTAAGCTCAATGTTCCCCTTGTCCAGGGTTTTCTTGTTTTCTATTCTGCAAATCTTAAATTTCGCTTCTTCCTCGCTTACTGGATGGAGGATTAATCCTTTCTCTGACGGTACAATCCTGTAGGTCTTGTTGATTTCCGGGATTGAAACTACATCCATTAAGCCAACAGGGAACCGTTCGTCGCGAACGATCTTTCCATCGACAAAAATTTTGCCCTGCGAAACGATTTTCTTAGCTTCTTTCCGCGTTTTAGCCAGGCCAAGAACCTCACGAACAATAATCACTAACGGTATGCATTGATGAATAGGATGAGGACCAGGCGTAGGCATGACCGTCCACACGAACTCCTTTCTGTGGATCGGCCAGAAACCGGGAGACGCCTCCCTTTTCAAGTGGGCTTTGCCGCCTCTCTTTCCCATGTTACTCTTTCTCCTCCGTTTTTACAGGTTTTTTAGTGGGCTTTTTTCTTGCCCTTGGTTTTTTCACTTTTTTGGTTTTTTTCTCTTCAGGCTTCTTCTCTTCTTCTTTTGGTCCTTTTCGTTCCAGAATTTTGTTTCGCCATTTATCGTCAAGGTTCAGTCGGGTTATTTCAACCTTTGAGGGATGTATGGGCACCGGTATGGAGGTTCCGTCAGCTTTTTCTCGGTTTATACCATCGACGTAGATTTTGTAACTTTGACGGTCGACACGTGATATTTTGCCTTCGTATCCCTTGTAGTCTCCTCTCAGAACCCTTATTGTGTCGCCTTTTCTTACAGGTAAGGTTCGGGAATTATTGGAATTTCTAAGTTCGGATGAAAGGTGAGCTGATAAAGTATGGCTTCGGCTATGGTAAGGCGCATCGTAAAGCCTTTTCCTTTGCTTGCTTGGGCTTTTCGTCTTTAATTTCATGTCAGCCTCACTCTACACCTATACTATTATGCTCGAGGCACTAGCAATCCTTGGCCACCTTTCAGCAGCTTCCCTAGCTACTGGTCCACGTATTTCTGAGCCTCGCATCTCGCCTTCAGGCGTTAATATGACAGCGGCGTTGTCTTCGAACTGTACCCAGTTTCCTTCAGGACGTCTAAAAGGTTTCACCTGCCTGACTATGACTGCTCTGAAGAGCTTTTTTCTCATGTCTGGGGTTCCTCGTCTGACCGAGACTACAATCATGTCTCCGACGGCGGCTGCTGGCACACGTCTGAGTCTTCCCTTGTATTTTGTGACTTGGACTAACCTCAGAATCTTTGCGCCTGAGTTGTCGGTACATTTCAACAGGGAGCCCGCTGGTAATCCCAACGAGATTTTCATTCTGTACCCGGCGGTTCCTTTTGCCAGTAAGCCTCTTCCTTTTGCCTTAGCTGCCATTTGTTGCTCACATTCCTGTTTTTTCTATGACGACGAACGAGATTGTTTTGCTTATGGGCTTGCATTCCGCTATTCGCACATGATCGTTTTCTGAGGCTCCTATGCACGGTGGGTTGTGTGCAGGAATGTGGCTGTGTCTCCTCTCGTAACGTTTGTATTTTCTGACGTAATGTACAAAGTCTCTCCGCACTACGACGGACCTGTCCATTTTCGAGCTTGTGACCACGCCGTCTAGGACTCTACCTCTTGTTTTAAGCGAGCCGTGGAATGGGCAGTTAGGGTCGTTACAGGACTTTTCTGAACTGGTTGTTGAAGATGCTGTCATTACCAACTCCTCTTTATAGGTTTTTTAACACGGTCTTCTGGTCTTCCAATTAGGACTTTGCCGTCTACCTTGACCACTGTTTTGTCGGGAAGTGTGAAAAGGAATGTGGAGGTTTCCTTAACAATACGTTTTTCTTTATTGTCATGTAATATTGTTAATGTCTTCTGTGTTTCGTCTAGGACTTTTCCCCGTATTCCTATCTGGCTTCGGTTTAGACTGCGAATGACCCTTGTTTCGAGACCTATGAGCTCGTGTTGAAGCAAAGATGGTGCAACAATCATTCTCGTTTAACCCCTTCTGTTTTTTCATTCATCACAGTTTGGATGCGGGCTATTGTCTTTTTGAGCTCCTTTATCCGCGAAGGATTTTCTACGGCGCCACCAGCTTTAACTGTGGTTCTCATTCTCACAATCTCAGTCTTTAGCTCAGACAACCTCCTCAATCGTTCTTCATCTGACATCTCGCGGATTTCCCGTATCCTCTTCATTGGCATTTAGCCTTCGCTCTCCTTCTCTTCTGGGCTTTCAACATTAACTTCGGATGTTTCGTCAGACGAAACCTCAGCTTCCAATTGTTTTTCCTGTTCTTTTGTGACTTCTTCCTTTTCCTCAGGTCCTTCTTCAGGTTTTTCTTCAATTTCTTTTAGTGGTTGTGGCTCAGGTTCAATTTCTAGTATCTTAATTTGGTCTGGAAACTCAATTCCAGGAGGCATGATGGACACTCTTACTCCGAAAATGCCGGGTTTTAGCTGGGTGTGAACAACCGATCTCCGCACGTACTTCATCGCAGGGTCTCCACTTTTCGGCACGTATCCTTCCCTGAATTTTTCGCTTCGAGCCCGTTCAGTCCTCAGCTTTCCGCTTATGATTATCTCCGCACCTAAGGCTCCAGCCTCCATTATCTGGGTGAGAGCCCAAAAACCTGCCCTGCGGAAATGTACGCCTCGTTTAAGGGTAGTCGCGATGCGTGAAGCCATAACG
>Ga0172366_10000903_pt1 | contig 22513 bp, 28 predicted proteins | sample LakKivSesite69cm_FD_114533 | JGI IMG/M metagenome (GOLD analysis project Ga0172366, IMG submission 114533) | Sediment microbial communities from Lake Kivu, Rwanda - Sediment site 69cm | ecosystem: Environmental > Aquatic > Freshwater > Lake > Sediment | place: Rwanda: Western Province, Lake...
GCACCCGCCTCGCAGGCGTCCCAGATCGCCTTCATCTGCTCCCACTTCCCGTCACCCGGACGGATGGCCTCGACGTGCATCGACATTCCCATGACAGCTTCCTTTCTTGTTCAGGCGTCTTCGTCGTCGAGGTCCATCACCCAGGCAGGCGTGTTCTCCCCCACCCACGCGCCGACGACGTTGAAGTCCATCCACTCGATGGCGTCCTCATAAGACATACCGGGGCTCCCCTGATCGTCAGGGCGCATCAGCACCTCCACGCCCTTCTGGTAGCTGTACGCGGCAAGCGTCGGCTGGCCGCATCGGCACAGAGGTCCAAGTAGGGCTGCGTCAAAGCCGTCAGCAAAAAGAGCGTCTGGGTTTTCTTCGCTGATCTGCTCTCGAATCTTCTTCCAGCGTTCTTCGTCTGCCATCTGCGGCTCCTTCACAGCAGCTCCATCTGGGTGCCGATCTTGATCAGGTTGACCTGCCTGCCAGCGGCAGCCGGCGAAAGCTGCGAAAACCCAGCCTCGCCGAAGAAGGGTGAGGGATCCTGCTCGAAGCGGGTGTCTTGCGCCGGGTAGGAAAGCCACAGCTCGTCCATCGCTCGCGTGACCGCGACGTAGAACAGGCGCCGCTCCTCGTTCATGTCGGCGCGTGGAGCCGGGAACAGGGCGCTGGTCGCGTAGGGAAGGTAGACGACCGGCCACTCCATGCCCTTGGCCCGATGCACCGTGGACACGGACACGACGTTGCGGGACGCCTTGAACTTCTGGCGGTGCTCCACGATCTTCTCGATCGCATCGAGCATCTCCGCCACGGTCTCGTACCCCTTCGCGAACTTCGCCACCTCGTCGATGTTCTTCTGCGGCATCGAGTCCTGTTCGGCATCGCCGGCCAGCCACTTGTCCAGCTCCGTCTTTTCGACGAGCCACGACAGGGCGCTCTCCGGGCGCTCCGTCTTCGCCAGACGCCTCAGCCCCTCGATCTTCTCCGCCCACTCGGAGACCTGCTCGCGCATGGATTGCCCGTACCCGGCTGCCGTCGAGCGGACGACGTCCAGCCACGACGTCCCCTCCGCCGCCGACTTCTGCGTCTGAGCCATCGCATCGAAGAAGACCTTGCCGATCCTCCGGCCCGGATTCGACAGCGAGGCCTCGACGTCATCCTGGTCGGCGCGGTCCATCGCGACGCGCAGGTAGCCCAAGACGATCTTCACCTCAGCGAGCTTGAAGAAGCTGTCACCGGACACCAGCCGGTACGGGATCCCATGGCTGGCGAGCGCCATCTCGATCGACCGCGTCATGAAGTTCATGCGGACGAGGACGGCCTGGTCCTTCCACGCGATCCCCTGCTCGAAGTGGGTCACGATGTTCTTCGCGATCACATCCGCTTCGGCCGCGCTGTCACGGTAGGCGTGCGCTCCGACGTAGGCGTGCATGTTGCGCTCGCAGACCATGGTTTTGGCGATGACCTGGCTGGGAGGCATGTGGGCGATGACCTTGTTGGCCGCTTCGATGATTTCGCGACCCGAGCGGTAGTTGCGGTCCATGACGACCGTCTTGGCTCCGGGCCAGGACTGCTCGAAGGCCAGAAGCCGCTCAGGCCGCGCCTCTCGGAAGCCGAAGATCGCCTGCGCCGGGTCGCCGACAACCATGTAGTTGCGGTGCCCGCTCGCGAGAGCTTCGGCAATCTCACCCTGCACGGGCGCCTCGTCCTGCATCTCGTCCTGCATGATGTAGGACCACCGCTCTGACCATCGCTTTCGCACGTCAGCCCTACGCAGAAGGAGCGCGGCAGACGTCACCATGTCGTCGAAGGTGACGAAGCGGTGCATCGTGCCGTTGTGAAGCACGCCCGTTCCCTCGCGGATGTCCTCGGCGAGGTGGAACAGGGAGAGGAACAGGTCGGCCTCTTCGCGGGACGAGAAGAACTTGGTGGCCAGCACCATCTCCGCGTCGTCGACCTTGCCGAGCTTCCTCAGAGCACGAGGCGTGACGGCCATGGTGGTCTTGGCCAGGGCCGCGGCCTCGTCGATCGACTTGACGGTGACGCCGGCTCCCTTGCTCTCCAGGTTGATGCCGGCGCGCTTGCCAGCCTCGCGAATGGCCATACGCCAGAGCCGCTTCGTCGTATCGACGAACCACTCGCGCTCCTCGGCCTCCTCCTTGAAGATCTCGAACCCGAGCGAGTGGAACGTGCGGCAGACGCACTTCACGTCCACGCCTGGCAGGCGAGCTGCTAGACGCTTCTCCATCTCGGAGCGAGCGTTGGTCGAGAATGAGATCAGCAGAACCCGACTCGGAGCGACGCCGCCATTCTCGATGAGAGAGGCGGCGCGCTCGATGAGTGCGGTCGTCTTGCCCGAGCCGGCGACAGCTCCGACGCGGAGCGGGCCGTGGACGTGGTCCACGACGGCCTGCTGCTCCGCGTTCAGAGCGCGCTTCGTTGCGACAGCGGTTTTTTTCGCCACAGCCCAGCCTTTCTTGCCTCGCGCCGAGGCGACCAAATCAGTTCTTCGCGAGACGCTTCGGTGCCTCCTTCTTGGGCTTCGCCATCAGGCTGGTCAGACCCTTGACGGTCTTGGGATTCAGGTCGCCGAGGGCGAAACGGATCCCGTTGATGAAGTCCTCGCCGAGCAGCTCCTCGCCGTGCTCGATCACGCGCCTCAGGGCGCGGCGCGCGGGGACAGGGGTCACCTCGGTCTTCTTCGTCTTCGACTTGACGTGGTTCTTGACGTTGTTGACCGTGGGTGCCTTGCCGCCGTTCGCGGCCGACTCCGCCAGGAGGTTGTCGAGGGCCTCCTTCTGCTGCTCGGGGGTGAGGCTCGCTAGGGCTCCCGCTGCCGTCGGCGTAATGCGGCCCTCGTTGATTGCCTCCTTGACGGAGGTGCTCAGCGAGTTGATGTTGATCCAGAGCCCCACGGTCTGCGCCTCGACGCCGAAGGCGACGGCGATCTCCTGGAACGTGTGCCCGCGAGCCTTCATGCGGCCCGCCTTCGCGGCCTTCACCATGACCGGGTCGTCCTGGCGGATCGCGTTGAGGCTCACAGCGAGCATGTCCTGGAGCTTCTCCTCCATGCCCTTCTCGGCCATCACGGGAACCCGGACGATCGGTTCCCCCTGGGCCGCGAGCCGCTTGTTGGCCTCGCGGGCGTGCCGCACGCGCTGGCGACCGTCCACAACGAGCGCGATCTTGTTTTCCCCGGCGCCCTGCACGACCACGGAGATCGACTGGCGCACGCCGAGCGCCATGATGTTCAAGACCATCCCCTCGTCGAGCGGAAGCTTGATCCGCTCGTCCCAGAGCTGATGGTCGGGGCCGTCGCTCGTGTCGATGCCGATGATCTTCAGATCGGCCGGGTCCATCATGAAGACCGTCTCGCGCTTGCCATCCAGAAGCTGTCCAGACATGTGCGCCCTCTCTTCCATTCGTCGTCGTCGCCCTAGAACTTGATCGTGACCTGCGTGCTGAGCTTGAGCGGCACGGGGTCGGCCCTGAAGATCTTGATGTGGTCTGGGTTCAGGTTCGTCGTGTCGAGCCCGAGCTTTCCGATGACCGTCAGGATCTCCTTCTTGTTCACGCACTCGTACAGCTCGTAGCGCGTCGGCGTACGGGTGATCTCCCCGTCGTCCGACACGATGTCGCCGTACTCGACCGGCACCACAAGCCAGAGCGGCTTGCGACGCACCACACGCTTCTTCGCCTCCCCCTTGTCATTCGGCGGGGGCATTTCGTCACTCATCAGAACCTCCGTTAGGCTTGCCCAGTCAGCCGCGACTGTATGTCGAAAGCTCTTGTCTGACAAGGGGCACGGAGGAAGAAAATCATCATCCGTTAGCTTCGGTCGGAGCTGTAGCTGGATTGATACCAAGCGCGTCGCACGCGTCCGTGTGAGCGCGCACCATTTCCACTTGCAGCGGATGACGCAGAATTTCGAGGGCCAGCGCGACGCGATGGTACGCATCGGCTTGCCGACAGTCCCCGCGCTCCACCGCCTGGACGGTGCCAAGGTGCAGTCCTGCCGCCGTGGCTACCTGTGTCTGAGTCAGCGCGCCGCGTGCCTTGCGGACCTCTGTGCCAACGGCCACGAGCAGAGCGTTGTCGTACGCCGTGCGCGGCTTCGTCACTCGTCGTCCTTCATCCCGAGCAGGCGCTCGGCCTTGTCGAAGCCGATCTTGCCAATCGTCCGGAAGATCTTCTCCTTGCGCGCTTCCTGAATGAACCGCTTCATCGCCTCGATGGCGTCAGCGTCGCTGATGTTGTGGTGGTTGTGCAGAAGCGCTCGCATGAGGTCGGTGACCTGAGAGCGGTTCGAGGGCGCGTACTCGCGCCACTCGTAGAGCAGATCGATCAACTGCTCGAACTGGCTCGGGACTTCGCTCTGGAGGCGCCGAAGGGCGCGGCGCTGGTTGACGGGATTCGCCGACGTCTCAGCCTCGTCACCGGGATCGACGAGAGGTCCGTTCTCGCCTCCGTAGAGGGCGTCGGGCGCGTGCTTCCAATCGCTCATCTCACTCCGTTCCCCTTCCATCAGGTCCGCTCGCGCTCGTGCTCGGCCGCGATCTCCCTCGCGGCCTCGGCGAGGGTCTCGTCGTCGTCGCTCACGGCTTCGCCTTCTTGCTGAACCGGCTGACATCGAACGTGGTCGGTTCCATGCGGGTGATTGGGATACGGGGCGGCAACGCAGGCGGCGCAGGCGGCAGCGACGCAGGCTCCCCCTCCTTTGCTTTGGCGGGCGGCGGCGCGAGCGCGTAGCCGTGCTTGGCCACGAATGCGTTCAAGCTCGTCTCAGACACGCGCCAGGGGGTGCCCTCTGTGTCTGCGCCGAACTTGACGGCCTTGAGCTTGCCGTCCTTGATCCATCGAAGCAGCGACGACTTCGACACCGAGAGCATTTTGCCGACCTCGGTCAGCTTGTAGAACTTCTCGCTCATCACCTCTCCTTGGCAAACTTGGTCACCACCTATCTCGCCCTCTTCGGCACCTTGAGCCGCTGCGCCTCGCGGACGACGGCGGCGTATCGCTCCTTGTCGGGCCGCTCACTTCGCCGGGTCCATCGGGGGGCCGCCCTTCCAGACCAGCTTCCCGACGTTGCGCCCCGCGCGCCAGTGGTTGTAGGCAATGATGGACTTGGCCGCGTGCTCGATGACGCGAGTCTCCGTGGAGAAGCTCTGCTTCTTGGACTCCGAGAGGTAGGAGTAGAGCGCCAGGACCATCGGCTGCTCGACCCCGTCGATGTTGGGGTTCATGGCGAACACGCCGCCGAAGAACTGCATGGCCGCGTCGTGGTTGGCCCGAATGCAGCGCAGGGCTCCGGACATGGCGCCGACCGAGGAGATCGCCCGCGAGTTGCGGTCCATCGAGCGGAAGAGCAGCTCCAGCTCGTGGACGAACTCGCACTCGTTGATGGTGCGGACCTGAAGCTCGCGCGGCATCCCGCGCCAGCTATCCCAGTCGCTCGACTCGGCGAGGATGGCACCGCTCACGACGCGCGGGAGCCCCTTGTGGCCCTGCGTGGCGCGGATGTCGTTGAGGTTGCGCGGACGCCCCTGGTCGATCGACAGGAGCACATCGTCCACCGCGATGGTGGCGACAAGCACGTTCTTCATGGGAACGCCGCTCTTCACGCACGCGGCGAGCCGATGCTGGCCGTCGATGACGCGGAGTTCGCGGTCGAGCTTGATCGTGTCGCTCGTCCAGCGCCAGCGGCCCTCGCCCATCGCCTTCGCCAGCTCGGCGATCCACTTCTCCTTGAGGGGCCGCTGGTTCGGGTGGCGGCGGGCCAGAAGCTCGGCCGCGAAGGCCGGGGTGATCTCGGCCAGCATCTCGACGCTGCCGTCGGCGGCAGCCACGAGTCCAGCGGAAGACCTGGCGGCCGAGGTCGGCGGAATCGGCTTGCGTGACTGAATCGGGGTCATCTTCGGTTCTCCTTCTCTACAGGTCTCGTTTCGACCTGGGCTCCCAGCTCGCGGGAACCTAGCTTCAACTGTCTGACATGTCAAGCGCACTAAACCGCGTCTTTACTCGTTTCCCATAAGGCCGATTGTCAGAACAGTCATTTGATGTTGAAACAGGATGGGGTAAGCTGGGCTCCCATGTCTCGATCTCGGCTGCCTCCGGTCCCCTACGAAGCTCCGCGCCCAGGTGAGCTGACGTTCGTATGCGCTGGCCCCTGTGGAAAGGAGTGGCCCCGCAAGCTCATGTCCACCCACGCGGGCCGCTGCGTGAACTGCCGGCGGGAGTACGCCAGGGGCCTGGCCCGATCTCGGTACCGAGCAGAGAGAGAGATCGTGCGCCGCGCAGGAACTGGAAGCCCAGCAGAGCGAAGTGCCGCGCTACAGGAGCAGAAGCGCGCGTGCGCCGCGTGTGGCGTCACGATCGGGGAGAGAGATTCGGTCCTCGTGACCAAGCTGTCCTGCGTCACCTGCGAGCCGTGCGCGAAAATCCTCGACGACGAGGACAGGCTGAGGAGGTGCGTCGCACTTCTTCAGGAACGCGGCCTGATTCCGTCGGTGCCGATGCTGGGCACCCATGTGGTAGACGCCGAAAGCATCGAGGCGCGCCAGCAAGAGCGAGGAGACGACGTCGACAGACAGATCGCAGAGGCGACGACGAGATCGCGCGCGAGCTAGCTCAGAGCCGATCTCGTGGTGCGCTGCCCATCGCCGCGGTCATCGTCCCTGCTCCTCGGCGCCCAGCCTTGGGCGCGCTCACTCGCTCTGCGGCCATCCGTACCCGACCCCGCGCTCCTTGGTGACGAGCCGCTTGGCGCTGTCCATCTGCGACTCGGACCACACCAGCGCGCCAGGAACGCGAGGGTCACCCGCGGGCCCACACACGTTCGTGATGTCCTGCGAGAAACGATCTGCGCCCGCAGCACCGGAGCCCGACCAGCCATCGAGCGATGGCGCGAACACGTTGACGTACTGGCTCCACTCCGCGTAGCCACGCTTGACGATCTGGGGGTCCTGCGCCGACTGGTAGAACATCGGGCTCCCGAAGGCGAACGCTGCGAACGCGCGCCAGTTCAGGGTGGGATGGAAGTCCGGCACCGGGTAGCTCGTCACGCCCAGCACCGCGGACGGGGGCACGGTGCTCACGGCAGCTTCGATCAGAGCATCAAGGGTCACGGGGTGACCCTTGTAGGGCTGCTCGATGTCCAGGACGACCGCCTCGGCGCCAACCTCCTGCGCCACGGTGGTCAGGAGGGTGGCCGCAGCGGTCGACTGCTCGACGCTCGCGGCCCGAGAGTCACCTGGGAAACTCCAGACGCCGATCGCAAGCCCATGGGCCCGGAACACCTTCGCCCAGGCCGACGTGACCGACAGGTCCGTGAGGTGACCATCGCTCGCCTCCACCATGAACAGCGCCCAGTACATGCCCGCGCGCACGCATCGCTCCGCGACCACCTCTGCGGAGTCCTGGGCGCCAATCCGTCGCAGGTAGACCCCGAACCCAGCGGGCAGTGTCGGCTTCCCCGAGCCAACAAGAACTGCGGACCAAGCATCGACCTGGGACACCAGCTTCCCCGACTTGCCGGCGCAGAGCCGGATCGCCTCCTGCTCGCTCAACGCTTCCACGTCGAACGTCTCCATGGTCATCGCGGACTTCGTCACCCGGTACTTGTTCATCGCCCCTTCTCCGCTTCCTTCCAGATCCTGTCGGCCTCCCCGTCCGCGTGGCTGCCCGTCAGCCTGTTGACCAGGTCCTCGGCCCTCTTCCACGACCACTCCAACATGGACTGCCCGTGACCGAGTCTTCGCAGGGTCTCGTTGCGAGCGATCTGCCTCTCGTACGCTCGCCTCATCACCTCGGCCGCAAGGTCCACCGCGGCGTTGGTGACCCGAGCTTTGACCGCCTCGCGGATGCCCTTGGCAGAGTCAGGGTTGAGGTCAAACACCCCCGGCATCGGCATCGAGGCAACCGGAGAGACGGCGGAGCGATGCCGAAGACCATCAGGATCGAGCGTCGTCAGGACACGCATCCGAAGCCTGGCAGCCAGCATCTCCCGCGTCTCCGGCCACTCATCGATCAGGCGATCGATGAGAAGCATGCGCTCTCGATGCCGCCTTGTGTCGCGAGCCTCTTCGATCGCTTCGACCGCTTCGGCCCGATTCCGACCGTCGTCGATCTCATCGAGCAACTCGTCCACGAAGTCTGGCTCGCCATGTTCGCCGCCGAGCTGACCGAAGATCCCGCCACGATTCCAATCACTCATTGCGCTCCCGCAGACTGTGGGTCCACAGAGACTCCGGAACGACCGGCTGGTCCAGCCGCTCGACCAGATGCACCGAGTCGCTGAAGACTGTTGCCTTGCTCGGTGCCCAGATCTGGAAGCAGAAGCGGTCCTCGTGGATTACCCTCTTCACGCGGGCGATGTCCTCCAGGCGCGGCATCTTCTTCTCGTCGGCACAGCTCAGACTCGTGCGAAGCCACATGCCATTCGGGCCGCAGTTGTCGATCCAGACCGAAACGACCAGACGACGCCCCTCGGTCAACCACACGGCAGCGTGCTCCGCCACAGAGACCTCCTCCCACCCGTAAGGAACATCCTCAACCATATCGGATACCGTCGGTACCGACGCGTCCACGTTCTGGTTCTGGCTCTCACTCACCCGGCGAACCTACTCTCTGTCAGACAGCATGTCAACTGACTTTCGACCAACCGGGCTCGTGGCATCGTCTATGACACATCCTTGGGGTTCGCGTGGGGGCTCTCGGCAGCGTGGAAGTCGCCGCACTCGCGGCACAGCTCTTCGTCCTCGCTCTCCAGGATGTTCAGGGCGCAGGCGAACGCGCCTGCGATGATGTGGTGGGCGGTGCTCAGGTTGTCGACAGCGTCCTGGGCAGATTCGGACACCGCTGCGGCGGTTACCAGAAGCTCGGCCTCGGCGCCTCTCCGCATCGCTTCGTGGACTTCTCGGCGCAGGGTGGCGTAGACGAACGTCCTGGCGGAGCGCGGCACGTCGGTCCACGCGTCGTCGTCCTCAAGCTTCTCGATCAGCGATTCCTTCTTGTCTTCCGCCACGGTGCTCACCTGGAGCTGCGGCGCGAGCTGCGCCGGTTTCTTGTCGTCGCCTTGACGTTGATCGTCTTCACATCCCAGAAGGGCGGCGGCGGTTGCTGGGCTGCGGCCATTCGCTCGACGGCGGCCGCGGGCACGCCGTGGGTGTTGCGTGCCGCGGCGATGCGGGGGTCGATGTCGAAGTGGACGATCGTGACCGACCGGTCGTAGGCCTGAGCCGCGAGATAGTAGGGCGCCATCTCCATGACCGTGGTGTTCGTGTTGTCGACCACGATCTCCCTCTTCTTGTTGATGAGTGCCTCGATGAACTTCCGCATGCAGGAGGCGTGGGCCTTGCCTAGCTTGGTCGGGTCGAAGTGGTACACGCCATGCCGGTCGAGGAAGTAGTCGTCGGCCGAGCAGACGACGGGGTTCTTCAGGTTGGTGCGAGCCCATGTTGACTTGCCAGAGCCTGGGACCCCTTGCATCAGGTAAATCATCGGATCTCCCTCCTGAAGGAGGAAGACGTGTAGCACGCCCCGGCGTGCTGGTGGGAGAGGCACCCGCCCTGCTAGGCTGCGGGCATGGCGAAGATCCTCATCGTCGGTGACTCCCAGGCCCAGGGCAACGGCCCCGGCCTCTACGCCCAGCGCAAGTTCGAGGCAGCGGGGCACACGGTTCGACGCGAAGCGCAGCACGGTTGCGGTCCCATCGACTGGTCGTCGGACGAGGTGAGTCCCGGATGCCGAACGCCGGGCCTCTGGAGCCGCTACACCGGAGCGGTGGCCTCGTTCCAGCCGGACATCGTCGTCCTCATCTTCGGGTCGAACGACTTCGGCTCCAGGCTCGATGATGGCCTCCTCAAGATGAAGAACCAGGTTCGGCCGCCGGTGTGGATGAGCGGGCCTCCGATGTACCCGGCCGAAGATCGTCAGCGTCTCGGCACGAACATCCGTGCGATCAACCAGCGGGTGTTCGGGGCTCGGTGGATCGATGCGTGGCCGCACACGCCTCTGTCCATCCCTCGGGATCGTTTTCGGGCGCACTTCCCCGGCGAGGGCGGCAGGGCGTGGGGTGAGGCCATCGCGAACACGGTGATGCAGGGGATGGCCGGAGGAAGCGGCGAGGGCGGAGCGCCCAGCAGCGGTGGAGGCGGCGGCGGTTCCTCCCTGGGCCCTCGCTGAGCACCGGGGGGTTTGTCCTCGCCGGTGCCGTCACCTTCACCGCTCTCGGTCTGCTCTGGTGGCTCCTGCGCCGTCCTGTGCGTCGGAACCGACGTCGGCGTCGGCGGTAGCCAGCCACGCCGAGTCTCCTGGCGATGGCGACGCGGTCGGTCATCAGGGGTTGCTCGGCGTGCCGTAGCCCCAGCGGGTCTTGAACTCGATGCCCTCCAGAGCGACCTTCTTCCCGGCCTCGGTCACGGAGTAGACAGGGTCACCTCCCGTGAGGTCGCTGCCGGTCCTCACGAGCTTGGCGTGGCCCAGCTCCACGAGCTGGTTCCAGATGGCCACGTCTGAGCCACCCGCAACGAAGTAGTTGCGGTATGGCTTCTTGTAGCGGTGGCCGCTTCGGCAGACGTACTGGTGGACGCCCAGCGCGTGGCGCATCTTCTCGTTCGGGGAGTCTTCCATGCTCATCCTTTCACGCGAGCGGCTCGTCGTCGCGCGAGAGGCGCTCGGCGATTGCGACAAGCACGATCACTCCGATCGCAACGATGGTGATCGAGGCGGCGATCTCAATCGTCACTACGCCCCGCCCTGCGCGGGTACATCCGCGCGAAGTCTTGCAGCGTGAGCCACTCGGTGATGGCAGCTTGGCGCGGAGGCGAGCAGACGCCGAAGCTCACGCGCGACCGGTAGCGGTCCACGTAGATCACCTTCACCACCTCGCGCCCGCTGCGCGAGCCCCACAGCTCTCCGGTCTGAAGGGCCATCAGAACCTCCACTCCCATCCCGGCCCCAGCGGCAGGTTGTCGTAGCGCGGGTCGATGACGATCAGGCCGCGCGTCGGGCTGATGACGAACTCTTCGGCGAGGCCCGAGGTGGTCATGAGCGAGCGCACCGGTCCTGCGGCCCGAGGCTGGATGCGGAGGATCGCTTGCCTTGGGAAGCAGATGTCATCGGTCGTCTTGGTTCCGGGGGAGGCGCTGTAGCTCATCGTCCGAGCTTACTCCGTTTCGTCGGCCTCGCGGCCGAGCTGGCGTATCGATGTTGAGCCGAGCGATCTCGTCTCGTCATCTTCGCTCCAGGCTTGACTTGTCTGACAGCCGCAATATATTGCGTCGGTCGAAAGTAGCAAGGGCCAAGTGAGCACGACGACGAGAAAGAAGAAGGCGACACCTGGAGTAGCGGAGGCGCTGCGTGGCGAATGATCGTCAAGATCGCCAGGACCCGTCCCAGCCACGGACCTACCAGTGCGTAAAGCTGGGCGACGAGTGGCATCTCACCCAGGAGCAGGCAGCTCCTCCGCCCATTCTTCGCGGCGGCGCATGGACTTCATGCGCGAAGTGGGCGGACTTCAAGCTGGGCTACGAGCGGCGCCGCCCCACGTGCCCCACGTGCGTACGGCACGCGGCCGTGTTCGAGGGCGACTTCAAGGGACTGACGTGAAAAGCATCAAGGTCATTCGCAGCGCCGTGATCAGAGATCTCCATCTGCTCGTCGAGACGGGCAAGAAGGCGGTCGCTCCACTCGACCAGTCCACCGGCCGGAGGAGGTCTCCGAAGAGAGCTGATGCGAGCCGAAGCGTGCTGCGACCCAAACTGTCGTGCGAGCGGTCATCCACTGTCCCCCGAAACTTGGTGCGAGCCCCGAAGTGCTGTAACCCGAACTGCCACGCGAGCCATCGGCATGTGTAGCCCGAACTGTGATGCGAGCCGAAAGACGATGAAGACCCGTCTGCGATGCGAGCCGAAAGTAAATGCGACCCGAACTGTGATGCGAGCCGTGGAATCCTGTGACCCGAACATTCGCGCGAGCCGTCGGTGAATGCGACCCGACCCGTTATGCGAGCCGAGACAAGATGTGACCCGACCCGTTATGCGAGCCGAGACAAGATGTGACCCGAACCAGAACGCGAGCCGTGACTGCGTGAGCACCGATCAAGAGAGCGAGCCATACCACGTTGCAGTCCGAGGAATCCTGCGAGCCGTGTCTATGTGACCCCCGTAGTCTCGTGCGAGCCGTGTCCGTATGTAGCCCGTCAAGCCCCGCGAGCCATCACATGATGGAGCCCGTCAATCCTCGCGAGCCGCTACGTAGTGGAACCCATGAAGTAGCGCGAGCCCGACCCTAGTGAAACCCGTGACGCTTTGCGTTTTCTGAAGGAGCCAGTCGATGCCGAACAAGATCCCCATTCTCGACCCTGACGATCAGGCCGTCCTGATCATCCCCTCGTTCCCCGCCTCCGAGCCGGAGCCTCCGCCCGCTGCCGAGGGGTCTCTCGCCAGGGCGCTGCGCGAGCGCTACGAATCCTTCAACGGCGCCGCGCCGCCTGCGGCCGCTCCCGCTCCGGCACCCGCTCCGCCCGCCAAGAAGAGGGGCAGGCCGAAGAAGTTGGCTGCCGCGGTAACGCCCGAGCCGGCCGAGGCGGTGTCCGACCCGAATGCGAAGTCCCGCGAGCTGTACCAGAGCCTGCGGAACGCGATCGAGCTGTACTACGACTACCAGCAGGCCCGCATCTCGTACAGCCACCGGGCTGGCGATCCGAACGAGACGGAGAACCTCTCCGAGGACGACAAGCTGTTCATGGAGGCGCTCGGGCACGACGCCGAGGTGCTGGAGAAGACCATCCTCAAGTACGCTGCGAGCAAGCTGAAGAAGCACCCGGTCTACAAGTGGCTCGTGGCCCAGCGCGGCATCGCGGACACGTTCGCCGTGATCTTGCTCGGGATGATCGACATCACCAAGACCGAGACGCCGTCCGGCCTCTGGCGGCTGTGCGGCCTGGCGGTGATCAACGGTCAGGCCGAGCGCCCCACGAAAGGTCAGAAGCTGGCCTACAGCCCGCACCTGAAGACGAGGATGTACCTCCTGGGGGAGAGCTTCATCAAGGCCGGGAACAAGGAGTGGCGGGCGTACTACGACGACTACAAGGCCAGGAAGCAGAAGGAGATCGGCACCTGCATGCTCTGCGAGGGCACCGGCCTGTTCACGCCTCCCAAGGAGAAGGTCGCCAAGAAGTGCCCCCGCTGCAACGGGACCAAGGAGGCACCCTGGGGTCGCTCGGACAAGCACCTGCACATGGCGGCGATGCGCTACATGGTGAAGCAGTTCCTCTTGGCGTTCTACGTCGAGTGGCGCACCTACGAGGGACTGCCGGTGCGGAGTGCCTACAGCGAGGAGTACCACGAGCGAATGAAGCTCACGAACCGCTACGGCGGGAGGTGAGCCGAACGCCCCTGCGAGCCAACGAGGCAAGGTGGAATGCGAGCCGTACGTAAGTTGAACCCGACATATTGTGCGAGCTGAAGAACCTTGAACTCCGTCTTGCCACGCGAGCCGTTGACGTGTGAAGCCCAACTTGACGTGCGAGCCGATAATTCCTGAAGTCCGCCCGACGGTGCGAGCCGAACTGCCCTGACAACCAGTCCGATCTGCGAGCCGATTGAAAATCGAAACCAACACGTGGCGCGAGCCGACAACGCTTGATCCCCAAGCAGCTCTGCGAGCCACACCCGCATAAACCCCGACCTGAGGTGCGAGCCGTTGACACGTGAACCCCGTATCCGCGTGCGAGCCTGGCCGGCATGACATCCGTATTACAACGCGAGCCGATGCGTGTTGACACCCGTAATCACGCGCGAGCCTGTGGCACCGTGATCCCCGTGAGGTACCGCGAGCCTAGCCACCACGAACCCCAGAAGGACACCGCGAGCCTTGACCTATTGACACCCGCAATCCCGCGCGAGCCTAGACACGCTGACGCCCAAAGCACACCGCGAGCCTTGATGTCGCGAAACCCTAGATAGGCTGCGAGCTTGAGTACCTTGATCTCCACGCTTGTGTGCGAGCCTCTATCCCACGAATACCATCAGGCAATGCGAGCCGTACCACTTTGAACCCCAACGCGCCCGTGCGAGCCGTTCGAGTCTGAAACCCGGTGGACTGTGCGAGCCGCGAACGGCTGCCAACCGAAACCACTCGCGAGCCGTACCTCTATGAAACTCCGCTGATGGTTGCGAGCCGAAACCGAAATGTCTTCCGAAGTTCGGTGCGAGCCGACACAAAGTGAAACCCGTTCTACGACGCGAGCCATGACGGTGTGTCATCCGAAACTAAGCGCGAGCCATCGAAGCATGTTTTCCGAAGGTGCCTGCGAGCCGCCCCTCTGCCCACCCGAACCAGAGCGCGAGCCGACATCCGCTGAAGCTCTGACCGGTGCGCGAGCCGACACCCGTTGCAACCCTGACCCCACCTGCGAGTTCGAGTCGTGACAGAGGATGAGCCCGATGACCTGTTCGTTGCCGCCGCTATTTTCCTTGCGATCGTCTTCGCGGTCGCTTTCCTATGCTGACGGAGACTCTGTGACAGATGCGAACGTGAAGCTGGCTCGGCTGCTCCTTGCGTTGAAGGCCGCTCGGACACCTGACGGACGCATCCGCCAGACGAGCGAGTTGATGTTTGCGGAGTACGAGGCCCGCGAGGCTGCCCCCACCGAAGCCGACTTGGACCTCCTTCGGCGTGCCGAGCAGGCAGAGCGGGAGCGCGACAGGCTGGCCCGCGAGCTGAACGACCTCATCCACGAGGGCACGCCGGACGCCGTGGCCCACCTGACGACGCGCGCGACACGGGCCGAGGCCGAGCTTGAGGAGCGCAGGCGTCAGATGGACGGGGCGGTCATCATCCGTTCGTGCAGCGACTGCAAGCACTACGTCGCGCCACACTCGGCGGGCTGTGGGTGCGGGGACGAGTGCTCCCTGGTGACTCCGCGGCGCAAGCTGTCAACTGACGACGTGATCCCCGACTGGTGCCCCATGCGCTCCAAGGCGAGCTGAGGGTCACCGGTGCCACGGCCCCCAGTGGCCCTGCCTGACCATCATGACGAGGGCTTCCGTTGGGGCGTAGGAGGCCTCGGAGACGTACCGCAGGCCCTCCTTTGCAAGCTGCGACCGGGTCATCGGGGGCATCGCTCCCGGCTCGTCGCCGTAGGTGGCGGAGGGGTCGATGATCATGTTGCCGACCTCGACCCAGGCGTGGTGCTTGATGGGGGAGGCACCCTCGACGTGCCCGTGAACGAGTCGCGCGCCCTCTTCCTCCAGTCTTCTCGCCTCCTGGGCGGCCTGCCGGTAGCAGTCGCCCTGCGGAGCGCGCTTCGGCCGCGAGGAGCGGCGCGAGCCGGGGTTCGCCTGCATCTCGATCTCGGGGTACCAGATGCACCCGATGGCTCCTGACTCCAGATCCTGCATCGCTCTGTGCAGCACGCCGTCATACCCCAGAGACCGCATGTAGTAGGTCATGGGGTGGTAGTCCTGGCGCGTGAGGTAGAGTCGGATGGCGTCGGCGCATCGGGGTGAGATGGCCGTCGTCGTGTCGGCGGCCTGGCGCGGATCTTCCCACCGGGGTCCGCTGAACTGGAGCGTTCTGACCGTCCTTCTGAGACGGCTCAGGGCATCGTTCACCTCGCCCTTGTTCTCAGCGATCTCCTGATCAAGGTCGTACCACTCGTCACTGTACCTCTCGAATGAAGCGAGCCTCTTCTTGCTCTCTTCCATGCGGTGCGCGGCGTCTTCGTAGGCCTGGAGGTCGTCCGAGTAGCACAGCAGGGCTTTCCCGAAGTCGTGGAGCTTGTGGGTGTCTTCTCGGTTTCGCGTGATGTAGGGGTTCTGCGGGCCTTCGACGATGCGGAACACGTTGGACGGCGTGTCTCCATCCAGAGCCGCGCGAAGCGTGCCGAAGAAGTAGAGCCCCGATCCGAGGTGCCCGGAGCCTCGGCCGCAGTACATGCGGCGGTTGGATCGGTATCGGAAAATGGGCTCGCCGAGGCGAGGTGGGTCGCGCCTGTAGAAGCGTCGGCGGTCAACGAATAGGATGAACTGAGCGGCAAGCTCGGCGCCACGCTCTCTCTCGATCCTTTCGATCTCCCGCATGTAGGACATGTCGGAAGCGTCGATGGGGACGACCTTCCCGTCCCACGGGAAGCCGCTCGGGTTCCGACGCGGGCGACGCGAGGTGCGCTTCATGGTTCCCAGGCTACCGCGTCAGAAGGTAATTTTCGGCCTGCTGGGAATCTTTTTGAAGGAGGTTTTGAGAGTAAGATCGCCTCGATCTACGGCGTCAAGCATCGACTGGACGCGGCGACGGTCGGCCTCGTTGAAGCAGAAGTAGGTGATCGTATTGGATTCCGTGTTGATTATCGTGATTACATGGACCCAGCCCGGATGCTTTTCAAGCTCGTCCCGAGCGTAGGCCATCTCCCATTTCAGGTTTTCTAGCTCTTCGTTTTTATCCATTCCGCCATCCTACCGCGTCAGCGGCGGCGACGCGAGGTGCGCTTGGGACGCGAGGTGCGGCGGTTGCGCTGCACACGCACCGGCTCCCAGGAATCCCCCTTCGAGGGAAGCATGATCTCGACGGGTTCGATCGCGCCGGGCGGCACGTTGCCCGCGTAGACCATCTGACCCGTCTCTTCGAGGCTCACCCACCAGGGCATCGTGAGGATCGTGTATCCACGCGCCTCGATGTCTTCGGCGTTCAGTTCCGCCTCTTGCCCCGGATCCGCCTCGAAGCGTGACGGGTCAAGCTGAACGGGGTCGATCTTCAGCAGCAGCCAAGGCTCGTCGTAGTCGTCCACGCCGAACCTCCTCTCGGCGTAGCCACGCGCCAGCGACTTCTCATCCGTAAGGAACACGCCTCCACCAGACGACAGCGTCACGGACGACTTCGACGCCAGAAGGCCGCGTTGGAGTATTGAGTCGAGGTTGCGCTGCGGCGTCGCGTGATAGAGCGCCGTCGGAAAAGCGGGGTTCTTCAGGATGCTCGGGTCGCTCGGGTCATAGGTGCCCGCGTTGTCCGTGGCCGACTTGACCTGTCGCGGGTCCAGCAGGAGGTAGCTGTCGCCGCCGCCCTCGAACTCGTTCTGGTAGATGATGCTGTCGTACCCCAGCTCGCGCAGGAAGTTGATGAGGATGGCGCTCCTCTCGCCGTCCCTGAACTCATGATGGTCAGCCCACAAGCGTCCACCCGACTTCGGGAGCACCAGGGCGTCTTCATGGTAGTCGTCGAGCATGTCGTCCGAGACGCCGTCGATGCCTTCAGAGTCGGCCTTCTGCATCAGGGCCGCCATCACGTCATCCACGCCCCAGCGGCCGGTCCGGTTCTCGTCGAGCCGCAGCGGGGCCTCTGCGCGGACGTAGAGGGGCATCAGCCTGGCCTTGTCGCGGCTCTCCTTGACCCTGTCGCGAGCTGACTCTGCCAGCTTGACCTCGATCCGCATCATGGCTGCGTCTTCGGGACCGACGTGGAATCCGAAGCGGTGGTACTCGTCCCCCAGGTGGTCGACGCGGAACGTGGTGAACGGTGAGAAGGTCGCGTGGTACATGACCCGCGGCTCCCCGTTCTCATCTACGACCTCGCTCGTGCCGAACCAGCGGCGGAACGCGGGATTGTCGAGCGGGCTGGGGTTCCGACGGATCTTGTGGCGCTGCTCCCACCACTCGTCCCACTCGAACACCTCGACCGGGAGCTTCGACGCAGAGCGCAGCTCGTCCAGCAGGTCCGGGTGGCGCTGAAGCAGGTGTGGGCGCACGAGCAGGGCGGTCGCCGCCGACAGGGGCAGCCGCGCAGGGGCCAGTCCCCCGCGTCGCACCCGCCACTCGGCCTCGCGTGGGTACCTGGAGTCCCGTGTCGGAACGATCTCGAAGCCGAGCGTCAGCACCCTGCCGGTGTCGATCAGCCATCCGATCGATCCGGCTTCAACCAGCGCCGGGTTCTCGGTCAGGTTGACGTAGGGGCGCCCAACGATCGCTCCATCGCGAAGGATGGACGCGGCCGTCTCGATTGTGCGCGTCCAGTGAAACAGCGTCGGCGGCGGCTCGCCCTCGCGCTGCGAGAGCTGGTACTCCACCGTGAAGGTCTCAGAAGGCGTCGCGCGCTTCATGGGCTACATCTTCGCCGGGTTGTCCCACCCATCGAGAACCATGGCGTGCAGGAAGTCGTCCAGGTCCGGGTTCTCCGCCTTCGCGCGCAGGTACTCGGCGTGAATCTCCGCGTGTCCGGGGAACCACTCGATGAAGTCATCATCGATGACGTCCGGGTTGCGGGTGGGCTTCTTCTTCGGCCTCTCACCGAGGACGCTGTCGTCGAAGATGCGGCCGCGCTCGGCTTCCATCTTCTTCTGTTCGGCCGCTTCGATCTCCTCGCGCTTGCGGACAAGCTCAAGAAGCTCAGCTTCGACCGAGGCTGCCTCTGCCTCCATCATGTCGATGAGTTCTCCGAGGTTCTGCGGCATGGCGCCGAGGTCCAGCTTGATCTGCTTGCCGTTCTCGTCGCGGACGTCGCCGAAGATGTGGTCCATGATCTGCGCGTCGGTCAGCTTGATGCCGTCGATCACCTGCGAGATCGTGTCGACCTTGTCGGCCAAGAGCATCGCGATGCGCTGATCGATCGTTCCGCCTGCGTCCATGTAGGTGATCACCACCGCGTTCTTCTGCCCAAGGCGATGAATGCGGTCTTCCATCTGCACCTGGTCAGAAGGACGCCACATCCGTTCGATGAAAAGCATGTCCTGCGAACGGGTCAGCGTAAGCCCGGTGCCCAGCGGCGACGAGAAGAGCAGCACGTCGATCGTTCCATCCTTCTGGAACTCCTCGGTGATCTTCCTGCGCTGAGGGAGGCTCGTGTTGCCCAAGATGGCCTTGTAGCGGATCTTGCGGCTGACAACCGGCAGCTCGCCCTTCGCGATCGAATCGTCGATGGAAGCGTTGATGCCGCTGAGCGCCATGCCGATCGCATCAAGCGCGTCGCGATGGACCCCAGCCACGATGAGGGGGCGGAACCCAGTGCTTTCCATGAAGGCGGTGACCCAGTTCACCGCAGCTTCGACCTTGCCAAGCGCCGCGACGTGACGCATCGCCGTCATCATCGTCAGCGCCTGAGCCCTGTTGGCCGCAGCCATCTTCTTGGATCCGTGCCGCCCATGAACCCACTTGATGAAGTCGCGGACGATCATCAGGTACTCGCGGCGCCAGTAGTCACTCAGCGTGACATCGATAGACTGTCGTACCTTCGGCGGCAGTTTGACCATCGCCTTCGTGTGCCTGACCATGTACTTCTTAAGAGCCTGGTGGAGCTGCTGAGGGTTGGTGACCCCGTTCGCGCTCCAGACCGACACGGCCTTGTAGTTCTCCGTGTGACCGTCGCAATACTCCTCCTCGAAGTTGCGCTGGTTGCTCCACTCGCGCTTGTTGCACATGTGCAGGAGCGGAAACAGCTCCTTGGGTCTGTTCATCAGCGGGGTGCCTGTCGAGAACACGAGCTTCGGGATGTTCCGGTGCAGCTCATAGAACGAGTTGGCGCGAGCCGGCGACTTCTCGGCGGGGATGAACTGGCCCTTCTCCCAGATGACCCGGAGGTTCTTGAGCGCCTGCGCCTCGTCGGCGATGAGCGTCTTGGCGCCGATCTCCAGCAGCCATGACAAGTGCTTGCCCACGATCTCGTAGTTGAGGATGAAGATGCGCGCCATGTCGCGAGCGGCCTTCTTCGGCGGCTTGCCACCGCCGACATCCAGAACCATGGGCTCAAGATCGGGCCGCCACTTCTGAATCTCGGCAACCCAGTTGGCCTTGAGCGTGGCGGGGCAGACGATGATGGCTGGGGTGTCGATGGCAACGATGCACGTCAGGGTCTTCCCGAGCCCCTGCTCCTCAGCAAGGATGACGCGCCTGTTCCGCTCGATGAAGGCCAGGCTTTCGATCTGGTACTCCTGCATCGTGTCCCCGTTGGGGAGGACAGGGATCTGTCTGTCGAAGGCCTTGACGATCTCCAGAGGAGTCCCGCCCAGCTCCTGAGCCGCCTTTCTCTGTTCGGCGGCGAGGTGCTCCAGGACGCCCCGCGAGTTGATCGTCTCGACAGCCTCGAACGAGTGGAACGTCTGCGGATCGTCAGCTCCTTCGCTGACACCGATGTGCTTCTTGGCTGGGTCCACGGATCGCACGACCGACGAGCCTCCGCCGGGGAGCCGAATCGTGTCGCCGACGCGGATGTTCAAGATCTCCGAGGAGACCGTCGGTCCGACCCCGGTTGCGCGCGGCTTGCCCTGCGGTGCCTTCCCGAAGTCGTCCTCCTTGGGCAGCGGCATCGAGGGGAGCGGGAAGATGATCCCACCGGGTCCGAGCGCGTAGACCCCACCGAAGATGCCCTGGAGGGCGTTCACGATGTCGCGGAAGTGACCCTTGTGGAACCGGCGCCACCAGAAGTTGCCCTCCTTGCGGGGCTTTTCGAGGAACATCGCGGAGTTGGCGCGCGTCCAGACGTTCCAGGCGTCGTTGAAGGGGGTGTGGACGTCGTAGGCTCCGCGCCCAACATCCTTGAAGCGGATGAGCTTGTCGGAGGGGAAGTGGAACGAGAGCAGTCGATTGGCGACGGCGTCGAAGCCGAGCGCCTTGGCCATGTTGTAGACAGCGGAGACCCGCTGCTTGGCCGGATCCACCTTCTCTGCCACGACCTCCCAGGAGTCGGCACCGAAGCTCACCGCTTCCGCAGCATCCAGCAGGCCAAGGTCCATCGCCTTGGATGCGACGGCTGGCTTCGTCAGGTCTCCGAGCGCCGTCCACTCGTCACGGAGGACTTCAGGGCTCTCGGCCAGAACGACTTGGATCTGTTCGCGGTTCGGCGAGGCCACGGCCTTCTTGCCGCCGATCGCAGTCCAGCACGTCGGACACACGCCGCGGGCCTTTTCCTCGGGCTTTTCGAGGGCTTTGCGGTCGAACGCGCAGCGTGTCGGCAGGTCGTCGGACATACGGAGGCGATTCTACACCAACTTCTCTTTCGCGCTTGACGCCGTGTCTGACAGGGCGTACTTCCGACACATGGGCGAGCGCAAGAGGTGCCAGCAGTGCGGCAAGACACGGGAGAGCGCACGGAGGCGCGAGGTGTACTTGCCGAACTACATCGGCCCGTGCGCGGACTCGTTCTGCTACGCCTCTTGCGAATCGACGTCGTGCAGGCCCCTGGACACCACCGTGTGCGACGAGTGCGCCGCGACCATCCATGCTGAGCATCAGGCGGTGAAGCGCGCTTCGCAGCCCGCTCCGAGGCTGGGGACGGGTCGGTGGCTCATCTCCGACATCCTGGAGGCGATGGGCGTGCCGTCGCATGTGGTCATGGCGGTTCGAGCCGTGGGGAAGATCAACAAGCTGGAGACCGGCGAGCACCGCGAGAAAGATCGTATTCGCGGGGTTCACAGCGTCATCGACTGCTGCAACATCGCGTCGTGGATCGGGAAGCCCGCTGGCTCCACGTACGAAGAGATCGCAGATAAGCTCGTAGCCGAGGCCAGGCGGCTCGGCGTACCGAGGAGAGAGTGACTGCATGAAGAAGCAGCGCATGGACACGACGATGGCTCAGGTCGAGGATGTCAGGGCCAGGATGGCTCGTGGCGAGACCCACAAGGAGATCGTCGAGGCGACGGGGCTGTCGCCGACCACGGTCTCGCGCATCAAGGACGGGTGGAAGCCGAGTGGTCGGAAGGCCATCACGCTGTTCCCGAACACGTCCAAGAACTACTGGAGGGGTCGGTAGGTGATCGACCACCTCACGCGGCCGCGCTCGCTGCCTGGCGACGTACGAACCCACTTCAACCTCTCGACCGGTGGCTACACGGTCGACTGTCGCCTCGGCGGCGCTTGGAGAGCGAAAGAGAGGCGTGCCCAGGGCGTGCTCCTACGCGCTGCCTACTTCGGGTTTCACCAGGCTGGCCTTCGCGAGTACCTCGCGTCGGGCCAGCGGAACGTCCACGCGTGGGTCTACGGTGTCGAGACGCCTGACCTGGCAGTCGGTGGTCCTGGCTGGCGATCGGCGCGGTACAGCGCCGCCAGCGCGGCCTTCGTGGACGCGGAGAGCGGGCAGCCGCTGCCGAACGACCGAAGCATCGAGGTCTACTGCGGCAGCCGACCCAACGTCGGGCCAGACGGCAAGGCGTTGCCGAGCCGGTACCGCAACGGAAGGGCGACGAAGACGGCTCCGATGATGATCTGGAGGCCGATGTGAGCGAGAGCGATCTGACTGTCAGCGGATTCGTGGTGGGCATCGAAAGCGACAGCGGCGAAGGCGCCTACCTGCGCGTCCGCGTAACCACGGAGGACGCCGAAGCCCTGGCGCGAGCCGGAGCGTTCGGACGCACGGTTCGGATTCAGGTGAGCAGGTTTGAGCCCGGCACGCTGGCCGACGTGTTCAGCAGGGAGAAGCCCTCGCTGGGATGACGCTCTCGCTCTCCTCGGGCTACAGTAGCCCGCGGAGGCTCCGCCATGCTTCTCGAAGACGCGACCAGCAAAGAACAGGTGGAGCAGGTGCTTGCCGGATCTCTCGGCCA
>Ga0172366_10000904_pt1 | contig 22493 bp, 25 predicted proteins | sample LakKivSesite69cm_FD_114533 | JGI IMG/M metagenome (GOLD analysis project Ga0172366, IMG submission 114533) | Sediment microbial communities from Lake Kivu, Rwanda - Sediment site 69cm | ecosystem: Environmental > Aquatic > Freshwater > Lake > Sediment | place: Rwanda: Western Province, Lake...
AAAAAGCTCGGCAAGCCTTGGACCCTGTGGCCTGACCATGCCCCCGCCTTCCCGGCAATTGTGCAAGGTTTGAGGAAAGCACTGGGCGGAACGGCCATAAGCGAAAGTGCAGTAGCCCAATTCTTGTCGCCGATTGGCAGAAAACTTGCGCGGCATCATGATGGATGGATTGTTGCACAGTGCGGCATCCAACCGCTGCAAAAGGTATTGATCGAAGAAAAACCATGATCTGGACGGTTTGAAAAGGAGGGAAAAATGAAGATAGGAGTTATCCCTGATTGTTTCAGGATGCCCATCAGGGATGGTATCAGGAAGGCGGCGGAATTGAAGATGGACGGCATACAGCCGTATGCCACGCACGGGGATCTGGATCCTGCGAACCTTTCGCGTTCAGGAAGGGACGACCTGAAAAATCTTGTGTCCCGGCTGGGACTCACGATATCCGCGCTTGTCGGTGATTTCGGCCTGGGCTTTGCAAACCCGGAGAAGGTTGAATTCGTGGTGGGCAGGACAAAAGAGGTTGTGGACCTTGCGGTTGACCTCGGCGTTAGCGTTGTAACCACCCATATAGGAACCGTTCCCGATGATGAAAAAGACAGGGCATGGAAAACGATGGTTGCCTCCCTGCCGGAGGTGGGGACGTACGCTTACAACAAGGGTGTTTTCCTTGCCACGGAAACCGGCCCCGAGACGGCGTTTTTGCTGGAAAAACTTCTTCATGCAATAGGAAACCCCGGGTTGAAGGTAAACTATGATCCGGCAAACCTTGTCATGGTGGTCGGTGATGACCCTGTCATGGGTGTGCACACGCTTAAGGATTACATAGTCCATACGCATGCCAAGGACGGAATTAAACTGCCCCCGGAAGACGGGAAGAGGCGATGGAAGGAGATGCCTCTGGGCGAAGGCAGCGTCAATTTCCCGGAATACCTTAAGGCGATGGGGGAGATAGGGTACGAGGGATTTTTCACCATTGAGAGGGAAGTGGGGGACAAGCCGGAGATTGACATTATCAAGGCGAGGGATTTTCTCAGGGATTTATCAAGAAAAATGGGTATATGAGAGGCAATATGCTTCAGTAGCGGTAGAACGGTTTTCCTGCTCTGAAGATTCAGCACAGATGTAAAATAAACGGGAAATCTTCTTCCGCCGCTACATTGCGGGACAGACAAATCCAGGTCTGCGGGGAACGGGGATCTGTCCCGATGGAGATACGTCGGGACCCCTCCGAAATTCCCTTTAAGAAAAGAGAGAGGAAAGAGAAGGCGGTCAGTTTCGGCTTCCCTCATTCCCCCCAGCCGGTATTTGTTCCTGTCCCTTCATTAACGCGGCTTCCAGAAATTTCCCGTTCTCGTTCATGCAAGGGCGTTTATCAACAAAAGGGGGAAAAGATGGGGAAATTGATAGCGGGGGTGCAGATGTACACCCTCCGGGATTACTGCAAAACGGTGAAGGAAACGGCGGAGACGCTGAAAAAGGTGAGAGGGCTGGGATATGAGGTCGTTCAGATTTCAGGGATGGCTGAACCGAAGGATATGAAGGAAATGAAGAGGATGCTTGACGACAACGGGCTTTACGCCTGTTCCACCCATACGGGATACCAGTCCATAATTGAAGAAATGGACAGGGTTATAGAAGAGCACGCAATGCTCGGATGCGAGGCGATTGTATGCCCGGGGCTGCCCGGAGAACTGCATAGCGGTGAAGGATATGTTAAGGTAGCGGGGGAGTTCAGCAGGGTTATGGGCAAGATAAGGAAAGCCGGACTGGTTCTCGGCTACCATAACCATGCAATAGAACTCCGGCGGTACGACGGCAGGGCAGGACTTGAGATACTGATGGACAGTTGCAAGAACCTGCACGCCGAGATTGACACCTACTGGATACAGTTCGGTGGCGGTAATCCCGCCGAGTGGATAGAAAAGTTTTCCGGCAGATGCAGCCAGCTTCATTTCAAAGATATGGGGATGATTGAACACAAGCAGGTCATGCCTCCCATCGGTGAAGGCAACCTTAACTGGAAAACGATAGTCAGTGCTTCACGAAAAGCGGGTGTGCGGTACTGTCTCGTTGAGATGGACGAACCTGTCATGGATGGCTTCCAATCCCTGAAGATAAGTCTTGAGAACATGCTTTCGTGGGGTATTGAGACAGCCAGATGAGGTCAGGCGTTCCGGTAGAAGGCTCCGTTGACGGCTTCCACCCGGTAGAATTCCGGAGGGAATCCGAATCTCTTTTTGTACGCCGGCGCCAGTTGTTCTTCAAATTGCCGCAAACTGTTTCTGTCAAGAAGGACAATGCAGCAGCCGCCCATGCCCGCGCCGGTGAGCCGCGCGCCCTTCACGCCCTCAAAACCCCTTGAGAAATCAACTGTGAAATCAAGTTCCTCGCAGCTTACCTCGTAGAGGTCCCTGAGGCTTTCATGCGATTGGTACATCAGTTGCCCGAATCCTTCCATGTCTTTCTCGCCAAGACTTCTGACCGCTTCAAGAACCCGCCTGTTTTCTCCTGCCATGTGGCATGCCCTCTTGAAATTCTCCCCGGGCAGTTTATCCCTGTAGCGGTCAATATCCCTTACCTCCGTAAGAAACCCAACGTCCTCGTATCTCCTTATGATACTGAGCGATTCCTCAACAGACCTGACTCTCTTGTTATAAACGGACGAAGAGAGACTGCGTTCTTTCTTCGTGTCAACCAGCAGGAACCTGAGATTGCCGAGGGGGAGAGGGACATGCCTGTACTCAAGCGTGTTGCAGTTCAGAAGAAGGGCATGATTTTCCCTGGCAAGGTATATGGAAAACTGGTCCATTATCCCGCAGTTGACCCCCACAAACTCGTTCTCCGCCCGGCGGGCAAGTTTTATGAGGGCGACGGGTTCCAGTTCAGTTCCGGATATCTTCTGGAAAAGCGCCGCGATTGAAATCTCCAGTGCGGCGGAAGAACTCAGACCGCTGCCTATCGGCACGTTGCCTCCGAAGGCAATCTCCATTCCGGGCAGGGAATATCCGAGTTTCCTGAATTCCGCCAGTACCCCCAGGACGTAGTTTGCCCATGGCATGGTCTTCTGATATTTAAGGTTGCCGACCGTTGTTTCAAAAGACTCGTCATAGTTGCAGGAGAACAATCTTATCCTGTCGTCGCGTCTGCCCCTGCCGACGCTGATGATAAACCTGTCAACCGCCATGGGCAGGACGTACCCGCCCTGGTAGTCTATGTGTCCGCCTATGAGATTGGCTCTTCCCGGGGTTGTTACCGAGCAAAAGGGTTCTTTTTCACCGAAGGTGGCTGAAAAGGCGCGTCTTATTTTATCTTCCATGGCGTCAAATTCGTAGAAATGCCGTTGTATTATAGCACTTTCCGGAAGCAACCCGAAATATTTTTCTTTTGCAGGAAATTGATGTAAAATAGAAAAATCATTTAGCCATAATCTTAACCCCTCCTCTTAAAATGCAGCAGGAAGGGTTCGGGGTGAAGGAGATCCGGATGGAAGAAAAGAAGATAGAAAAGCAGCTTTCTCTCCCGCTATCCAACGCGATACAGATGAGCATTAGAAACCTGAGAATAAGGTTCGGCAGGTCAATTATTATCACCATGTCCATACTGCTCGGCATAGCATTCCTGATGTCGGTGCTCGCCGGCAACGCCCTGACCAACAGTCTCATAGAAAAAGGTCCGGAGGAAGTCAGGATGCTCCTCATGTCAAACATTGAGGAGGTAAGAACAAGACAGGGCTGGCTTGCTTCCCTCTCGCTGCTTGTGTGCACGGTCGGCATAATAAATGCGATGCTGATGTCCGTTACGGAAAGGTCAAGGGAAATAGGCACCATGAAGTGTCTCGGCGCTCTTGATAAATTTGTGGTGGAGCTTTTCCTGCTGGAATCTATCGCGCATGGAATCTTTGGTTCGCTGGTGGGCAGCATAGTAGGGGCGGCCACAATGACCGTCGTCTACCTGTTCCAGTACGGAAGTCTCATAATCAGGATCTTCCCTGCCGGGACGATGCTGAAATGGATGCTTGCTTCCATACTTCTCGGGACATTTCTTGCCGTGATTGGCGCAATGTACCCGGCATACGTGTCGGCCAGGATGGAGCCGGCCGAGGCCATTAGAAGGGAAGTGTAGAGAATCATAACCCCTCACAATGAGGGTGTATCAGGGAAGCGTTCGGGGTAAAGGAGGAAAAATGCCAAAAGAGGCAATCGTGAGAACAATAGGGGTTAAGAAGAGTTTCATGCTCGGGAAAATTCCCCTGCATGTATTGAAAGGCATTGACATTGAAATATTGAAGGGAGAATACATCTCAATAATGGGACCTTCCGGCAGCGGCAAGACAACCCTTTTCAACATGATAGGCGGGCTTGACAAGCCTTCCGAGGGAAAGGTTTACATTGACGAGGTTGACATTGCACAGCTTGACGCATATGAACTTGCGTGGCTGCGGTGCAGGAAGATAGGATACATCTTCCAGTCTTTCAACCTTATACCCGTCATGACCGCGATTGAGAACGTCATGCTTCCCATGATATTTGCCGGGATGACAACGGATGAATCGCGGGATAAGGCGAAATTGCTTCTTGAGACCGTGGGTCTTGGAGAGAGACTCCAGCACAAACCTTTTGAGTTGTCGGGGGGACAGCAGCAGAGGGTCGCAATCGCAAGAGCCCTTGCTAACGACCCTGCCATCATCCTTGCGGACGAGCCCACGGGCAACCTTGATTTGAAGACGGGGAAGGAGATTATCAACCTGCTCAGGGAGATGAACAAGGAAAAAAGCGTGAGCATCATAACCGCAACGCATGACCTGAAGATGCTTGACGTTTCGGACCGGGTCATATGGCTCAGGGACGGGATGATTGAGAGGGTTGAGGACAGGGAGAATATCAACATAAAGGTTGGCGAGGTTGAGGGAGAAGAAGCCGGCTGATGCCGGATTTATTTCATCCGGGTGGTATCGGGATAGTCCGCCTGAGTTGGTGAAAAATGAAAAAGATAGGCATCATCGGCTGCGGGAATATGGGGTCGGTTCTGGCAGAGGGAATCATATCGGCCGGCCTGTTCGCTCCTGCCCGGGTTTACATTTCGGACATCAGGAAAGAGAAACTTGCAAGACTGAAAAAACTGGGAGCCCGTCCTGCAGGCAACAGGGAACTTGCCAGGGATGCGGACGTCATAATAATAGCCGTAAAACCGGACAGGGTCAGAGAAACGCTGGATGAGATAAAGAACCTACTGGTTCCCTCAAAAATCCTGATATCCATAGCGGCCGGGATATCAACTGCAGATATTGAAAAACATCTCCACGGAAAGAAAATTCCCGTTATAAGGGTTATGCCGAACGTGAACGTGAAGGTGAAGGCGGGTCTGCTGCCGTACTGCGCCGGGAAGTATGCGGGTAGTCGCGGAAAAGTGGCGGAGAGACTTCTTTCACCCCTTGGCATCGTCTTCAGATTGCCCGAGAACAGATTTGATTCCATCACCGCAATATCAGGCAGCGGCCCCGGGTTTCTTTTTTATGTGGCCGAGAATGTAAGAAAAATCTGCAGGATGAAAGGTTTCTCTGAAAAAGAGGCGCTTCTTATTTCGGCACATCTATTTTACGGGACAGGAAAGATGCTTGCCCGGACAGGGCTGTCCCCGGAGAAATTAAGGGAAATGGTAACCTCTCCCGGGGGCACAACTTTCGCGGGACTGAGCGTTTTTGAACAGAAAGGTTTTCCAGGAATTCTGAAAAAGGTTATTGATAAGGCGGAAAAGAGAAGCAGGGAACTGAGTTCAGGGAAATAAAGCCTTGTTTTTTTAGCACTCATTGCCTGTCATTGCGAGGTGTCTTTTACCGTGGCAATCTCCGATATTGCTTTACTCGTGACGGCAGAAGGCGTTGGATTGCCACGTCGCTACGCTCCTCGCAATGACAAACTGAGAGAGGGGCTCGCAATGATAAAAGACGCGAGATTGCTGCGTGAAAGGTGCTCGTGACGACAGAAGGCGTTGGTTGGGGAAAAATGAAAAAGATAGGAATCATCGGTTACGGGGTGGTTGGCAGGGCTTTTGAAAATGTTTTCAAAGGCAGGGCGAGGATTTTTATCTATGACAGGTATATTCCGGAATACTCTGACCTGAAGAAGTTGACGGACAATTGCCAGGTGGTTTTTGTTGCCGTGCCAAGTCCCATGAACGGAGACGGCAGCATAGACCTATCCTGCGTGAAGGATGTTCTCACAGGTATCCTGAAGAAAGGAAACTCGGTCAGGAAACTTCCCGTTGTCGTACTGCGTTCCACGATTGTTCCCGGGACAACAAGGGATCTGCAGAAACGCTATCCGTCATTGAAACTGGTCTATAACCCGGAGTTTCTTTCCGAAAGAAACAGCCTGGCGGACATGGAGAGAACGGACAGGATAATCATCGGCGGGAACCCGAAGTTCTGCAAGATGGTGGAAGAGGTTTACAGGGATGTTTTCCCCCAGGCAAGGTACATAATCACAGACACCACGACTGCCGAGATGATAAAATATGCCGCAAACGTGACACTTGCAGGGCAGGTCATGATTGCCAATGAACTCTTTCAGATCTGCAGGAAACTCCGACTGGACTGGGCGTTCATAAGAAACGCCATCATACTGGACCCCCTGATCGGAAGGAACAACAAGGTGCCCGGACCTGACGGGCATCCGGGTTTTGGGGGTAAATGCCTGCCCAAGGATCTGAATGCTTTGATCCATCTTTCAAAAACCCTGGGCTACGACGCAAAACTTCTTGAACAGATATGGAAATCCAACCTCCTTGTCAGGGAACACAAGGATTGGGAATTTATACGCGGGGCAACCTCCCGCAGGAAAAAGGTTTGAGGAACCTGGCGCCATCGCGAATCAGGGGTTTGAGCAGGAAGGTCTAAACAGGGGGGACTTATGGGAGAATTTGAGAAAGTGCGGGAAGCGGTTGATTTCATAAGGAGAAAAACCTCGCTTTCACCAGACACAGGCATAATCCTCGGCACAGGATTGGATAAACTGGCGGAAAAGATTGAACAGCCCGTTGTGATCCCCTACGAAAAGATACCCCATTTCCCGGTTTCCACGCTGGAATCGCATCCCGGGAACCTGGTGATGGGTAAGATAGCAGGCAGGACGGTTGCGGCTATGCAGGGCAGGTTCCATCTATATGAGGGGTATTCCGCCCCGCAGATAGCGTTTCCCATAAGGGTGATGAAGGTTCTCGGGATAACTGCACTGCTGGAATCAAATGCCGCGGGCGGGTTAAACCCCCTGTTCTCAAGAGGTGACCTGGCAGTCATCACGGACCAGATCAATTTGATGGGGCAGAACCCGCTTGCAGGGAACAATGACGAAAGGTTCGGTCCAAGATTTCCCGACATGAGCGAGGTTTACGATAAGAAACTGATAGGGATTGCCGAAGAGATATCCATGGAGGAACGCATATCCATTAAGAAGGGCATTCTGGTCGGGCTGACAGGACCGAGCCTGGAGACACGCGCCGAATACAGGTTCCTGCGGCTCATAGGTGCGGACATGGTGTGCATGTCCACGGTGCCGGAGGTTATCGCCGCGGTGCATCTCGGGCTCAGGGTCTTCGGCATATCGGTGATTACGGATATGTGCCTGCCTGATGTCCTTGTTCCGGTCTCCATAGAAGAAATAATCAAGATCGCCAATACGGCAGAGCCGAAATTGACAAGGCTCATAGAAAAAATTATAATAAGAAGAAATGACTAAAAAGAAAACGCAGGGAAAAAAGAAAGAACACGCAGAGAAGAGAACGGTAAGATGCCGTAATTGCTTCATGGTTGACAGTTATACGGCGGAAGAGAAGAAATGCAAGCACTGCGGGGTTGAGATATACCTTATAGATGCCGTATGATAAGGCGGATTCGGTCATAGAAGGGGGCACGTGATTTAAGAGGGGGGGTGAGTTTGTGGAATGAGAAGAAATCCCGATTTTGAACGTATATTCAGGCAATTTAAAAGGGACGTGGAGAGGGAAGGGATAATCAGAGAGGTAAAAGAAAAGGAATTCTACGAGAAACCCAGCCAGATAAGAAGAAGGAGGAAAATCAGAAAACAGAGAAGATACACGGCAAGGTAATTAAATGTTCTGCATAAATCCTTCAATATACACCCTTTCTTTCAATTCCAGCGTTGATTATACGTTCTATCTGTCCCGCAAGATAAACTTTGACGATATCAACAGGATAGACCGAACCCGCGTTGACGCGGGCGGCAAGGGGCTGAACGTTGCGAGAATGCTCACGGTTCTGGGTTGCCGGGCTGAGGCAATCACTTTCCTTGGCGGCGGTAACGGCAATATCCTCAAAAACTTCCTTGAAGCCGAAAAGATAAAATACAGGTATGTGAACACGCGGGACAGTACGAGAAGTATATTCAACTTCATCTGCGGTGAAAAAACCCTGAGATTCAACGAAAAGGGACCTGTTGTGTCAGGAAAGGAAAAGAAGGAGTTTCTCACTCTCGTTGATTCTCTCAAGATGAAGAAGGGAGATGTGCTTTCCATCTCGGGAAGTCTGCCCCCCGGAGTGGAGAAGTCCATTTACGCAGGAATAATTGCAGGGGCGCGCAGTAAGGGAGCAGTTGTTGCGCTTGACGCCGACGGGGAGGCGCTGACCGAGGGTATCAGGGGGGTGCCTCATATCATAAAGCCGAATCTGTGGGAACTCGGGAGAATTGCGGGCGGCAGGATAGGTTCGCCGGAGATGCTTGAAAGGATTCTGTGTAAACTTTCCGACAGGGGCATCTCCATCATTCTCCTGACGCTCGGGGAAAAGGGCGCCATCCTGTTTTCCGGAAGGAAATTTCTTTATGCTCCGTCCCCGGCCGTGAAAGCAAGGAGTACAATTGGCTGCGGAGACACCTTCCTTTCCGGATTCCTGTGCGGGTTTTCGCGCAATCAGCCGCTTGAAGAGTGCCTTCGGCTGGCTGTTGCATGCGGAACGGCAAAGGTTGTCAGGGAAGGTACCAGCATGCCGAACAGGCGTGAAGTGGCGGCAATCCTGCTGAAGGTGAAACTGCAGAAGATATCGGCAGGGACTCTTTCATCGTTCTTTTAGCAGGAGCATGATAAATGCCCCGATAATGCTCTGTATGAGAACGCTTATAAGGAACATGGCCGACAGGGCAAAAGCATTTTCCTTCCCCATGGCGCCGGAAAAGAAATAGACGTAGGTGAATTCCCTTATCCCCAGGCCTCCCAGCGAAGGGACCATCGTGGAAGCCCATATGAGCGGGATATATATGAAAAAGAGGTTTATGCCCGGCATGCTGGACTTTCCCCAGAGCAGGGACATGGTCATGAGATAATTGGTAAATATGGAGATGCTCTGCATCAGAAAACTCAATCCCAGAGCGGCCAGCAACCACCTTCTCGCCGAGAAGTAACGGTTAAATACATTATACGTGTTTTCCATCGTTTCTTTCATTCTCCCCGGGAATATTCTCCTTACACCCGAGTAGAGAGGTGAGGCGATCTTCCTGTTGGAAAAGAAGACCAGTATGAAGAGCAGGAATAGAAGGATAAGGGAAAGCAGATACCTTATCCCGAGCGGTATGGTGGCAGTGAACAGGGCTGCCAGTACCCCCATTGTTATCACCGTCAGGGCGCCGATAAACCTGTCTATCAGAACCGAACTTCCGAGCAGGAGTTTGTTCTCCTCTCCCCTCACCAGGTAAAAGACCTTTGCTATGTCGCCTCCTGCGCCTGTCGGCAGGAAGTTATTGAAAAACTGTCCTATCATGGTGAGTTTCCAGATACTCAGGAAGCGGATCCTGCCGGATTTTGCCTGTCCCTTCAACAGTACCAGCCACCTTGCCGAAAGCAGGAAGGAGAGCAGGACCGCTATGGCAATTGAGACCACGGCGAGAGGCAGGTAGCATCCCCTGACTGTTACATACAACATGCGGAAGTCAATCTTCCTGAAGACCAGGAAAAGAAAGGTCGCACTGACAATTACTCTCAGCAGCAACTGCAGGGTTTTCTTGTTCATGACGCCGTCAACCTCTCAGAAATCCAGCATCTGTTTCATCCGGCAAAAACGTTTCTCTAAGTCCTGCCTGTTAATCTTTTCCAGTCTCCTGGTTCCGAAGTCCTCCACGGTAAAAGATGCGGTTACCGCTCCCATGACAGTCGCCAGGCGCAGGTTTGCCGGCGTTATCTTTCTTCTGGTGGCAAGGTATCCGAGAAATCCTCCCGCGAAACTGTCGCCGGCACCTGTCGGGTCTTTCACTTTTTCCAGGGGATAGGCCGGGACTGCAAAAAAATCATCCCTGCTCAGCAGGAAGGCCCCATGTTCACCTTTCTTGATGACAACAATACCCGGTCCGTCCTGCATTATTTTTTTTGCCGCGGAAATGAGGTTTATTTCTCCCGAGAGCATCTTTGACTCAGTCTCGTTGATGAACAGTATATCCGCCTTCCTCATGATGCTCTTCAGGGATTTCAACTTGTTGTTTATCCACAGGTTCATGGTGTCAAGAACGGTCAGTTTCAGGGGCTTTATCCGTTTCAGCGCTTCGCCCTGGACTTCCGGGTCGGTATTTGCGAGGAAAAGATAATCCGGGTTCCTGTAATGTCCGGGGATTTTGAGGGTCTCCTTCTTCAGTCGTTCCGGGCATACCGAGAGCGTCAGGGCTTCGTTTATGTTCTCCCCGTATTGCCCTGTCCACCTGAATGTGCAGCCCGGGCATATTTCAAGACCGGACGTGTCAATATTCTTTTCCTGCAGTTTGCGGATATATCTTGAAGGGAAATCCTCTCCCGCCGCACTCAGCAGTTTTACAGAGGAGAAAATGGCCGCGGCAAGACAGGCATAGGTGGCTGACCCTCCGGGGGTTTCCCTCGCTTCCCCGAAGGGCGTCTTTATGGTGTCAAGCGCCACAGAGCCGATTATAAGAATACTCATTTACCCCGAACTCTCCCTTGCTACGCTTTTACAGTGAGGGGTTATTGATTTTGTCTTTTTTCCTCTATATGCCTTTGCTATTCATTGGAGTTTTTGATTTTCCTTCCCTGTCCACTTCTTTTTCCTTGATGCCTTCCTTTATCTTGTGCAAAACCCCGTTTACGAACCTGGGGGAATCATCGGCACCATATTTTTTTGCAAGTTCTATCGCCTCATTGATGGATACAAGCACCGGCATGCTTTCAATGAACAGCAGTTCAAAGACCGCCAGGCGCAGTATGTTCTTGTCCAGCAGCGGCATCCTCCTGATGGACCAGTTAATGGCTGAGGCGGAGATTTTTTCATCTATGAGGGCAAGGTTCTTGAGGGTCCCACTGGCAAGCGTACCGGCGAATTCCATTATTTCTTCGTCCTGTATATTCTGTTCCTGCCAGAAGGAGTTGAGTAGGGTATCAATATCGCTTTTTGACTCACCGCGTATCTCTGTCTGGTACAAAAAGATTAACGCCAGTTCCCTTGATCTTCTTCTTCTCATAGTTTTCAATTATTCTGCAGTTCCTGCACCGGGTTTTCAGAGCATGGAAGACAGGTTTGCCATTTCAATGGCCGAGAGCGCGGCAAACCATCCCTTGTTCCCCTTCTTCGTTCCCGCCCTCTCTATCGCCTGGTCTGTTGAATCCGCCGTGACGACTCCGAACGATACCGGAGTTTTCCCCTGGAGATTTACCTGTGTTACTGCCCTGGCAATCTGGGAACTGATATATTCAAAATGAGGGGTATCCCCCCGTATGACCGCACCCAGGCATATGATGGCGTTATACCTTGATTTTTCAGCCATCTTTGAAACGGCGAAAACCGATTCCACGCTTCCCGGAACCCATACGATATCAATATCCTGCTCGCTTCCGTTATGACGTTTTATGCAGTCAATCGCCCCTTCAAGGAGCCTCTTGGATATGAAGTCATTGAACCTGCTGACCACTATGCCAAACTTTTTCCCCTTGGCGTCAAGTACTGCCTCTTTTGTTTTCATTGTAGCTCCTTTACCCCGAACGCTTCTTTGATACGCCTTCTTGTGAGGGGTTTAAGATTTTGTTTTCATATCTGCTACTTGCTATATGCCATTCGCTATATGATATGTCCCAGTCTTTTTCTCTTTGTTTCCAGGTAATTCTTTGCATAACGGGTACATTTTACCACAATAGGCACCCTTTCCACTATTTTAATCCCGTACCCTTCAAGCCCTATGACCTTTCGCGGGTTATTTGTAAGAAGGCGTATCCTGGTCAGCCCGAGGTCCGCCAGTATCTGCGCACCTATACCGTAATCCCGCAGGTCTTCCGGAAAGCCGAGTTTCAGATTTGCCTCCACCGTGTCAAGGTTCTTTTTTTCCTGGAGGGAATAGGCCTTGAGTTTATTCTCAAGCCCTATCCCCCTGCCTTCCTGCGGAAGGTATATGATAACGCCCCTCTTCTCTTTCTCTATCATATCAAGCGCCCTGTCCAGCTGCCTGCCGCAGTCGCATTTCTGCGAGTGAAAAACATCTCCGGTAAGACACTGGGAATGGACCCTGACAAGTATGCTGTCATCCGCGCCTTTCAGTTTCAACCGTCCCTTGACAAGCGCAAGGTGATGGTTATGCTCTATCCTGTCCCTGTAAAGTATGAGATTGAATCTGCCGAAATCCGTGGGCAGGTTCACGGAAAGAATTCTTTCCACGAGGTTTTCCCTCTTTCTCCTGTATTCTATCAGGTTCTTTATCGTGATTATCTTCAGTCCGTGCCTCGCGGCAAACTTCAGCAGGTCGGGAATCCTCGCCATGGTTCCGTCGTCCTTCATTATCTCGCACATGACCCCTGCCGGATAGAGTCCCGAAATCCTTGACATGTCAACCGCCGCTTCCGTGTGGCCCGCCCTTACAAGCACACCGCCTTCCTTTGCCCTGATGGGGAAGATGTGTCCGGGCATTGCAAGGTCCCCGGGACGGGTCTTCCTGTCGAGCAGGAGTTTTACTGTCCGTGCCCTGTCATGGGCTGAGATGCCTGTGGTAGCCCCTTTCGCCGCGTCAACAGAAACGGTAAACGCAGTCTTGTGGAGGGCGGTATTGTCTGAAATCATCGGCGGGAGTTTAAGCTGTTCTATCCTTTCAGGGAGAAGAGCCATGCATATGAGCCCGCGCGCCTCCCTTGCCATGAAATTGATATCCTGCGGGGTGACCCTGGCGGCGGCCATGACAAGGTCGCCCTCGTTTTCCCTGTTCTCGTCATCAACGACGATGACAAGACGTCCCTTCCTGATATCGCGTACGGCATCCTCAATCGTGCTGAAAATTTTCTTGCTCTTCATTGTTTTTTCGCGAAAGGCAGGTTGTACAGTTCAACCGGGTTGTTCCAGAACCACGATTTTACCATATACTCGGCGTCACTTTCGTTCAATCTGCCTTCTTCCATGCGCCTTGCCAGTACCCTGCTTATGTCCTCCTTTGCCATTGACAGGTGGCCGTAGACCTTCTCCACAGCAGTGTAGTGGTAGTCTCCGCCGAAACCGAGTATCTTGTTGACGGGCACGAGGTCTATCGCCTCGTCAAGACCGTCCATGGCGAATTTCTGGGATATGATATGGGTCCAGCAGAAGTTCAGCCACACATTCTCAAACCCCTTGCACAGCATAAGCGCATCCCTTACCCACGGATACCCCAGATGGTACACGTCAAACCTCACTTCCGGATGTTTGATGAGCAGCGGTATTATATGAAGAGGATGCAGGTCGCGGAAGTCACCCCAGTATCCGGTATGAACCGCCACGACCATCCTGTTCTCTCCCGCCAGACGGATTGCATGGTCTGTGAGATAACTGCGCAAGGGAGATGGCCTGTTGAAGAAGGGCCACCCTTTTGGGGATATTGTCATACCTGAGGAAATCTTTCGGAAGGAAGACTCTGCCTCTTCCCTGTCCGGCTCGGAATAGGGCAGTGAAACCATCTTCAGCCCGACGGCCCCTTCCTTCCTCACCTTCAGCACGTATCTCTCCAGCGACGAAATGCAATCGTCCAGGCTCTTTATCTCCACTTCCGGTTCAAAGGATGGATGCAGCAGCCCTTCTTTTGTTTCAAGGTCATGTAATATCATAGGCATGAGAGGTGTGAGCAGGTCGCTTCCCAGATCCGTCCTTCTGCACTCCGTGAGGCAGGTCTTGATATTGCAGGTATCTCGCAGAATCTTTTTGTAAATCCCCGGTTTATTGAAATCCCTCACATTCTTTGAAATCGGGATGCAGGTTTTTTCATTGATGTCGTCAAATCCGTAGAACTTCCTGACCGTGATGAGAGCCGCCCTTGAATAGGAGGTGTACCTTATATTCCGCCAGAAAGGAGCGAAGGTTTTCCATCGTGTTTCAACAGGAATCTCCTGCTTATAAAGGTTGTTATAATCCGCTTCTTTCATCCCTGCCATGAAAAGGTCGCGTTTGGTATAGTGCGAAAAAAGAGTAAAAACGTCAGGACTGCTTGAGGTCCTCTCTTTTTCCGGCGCAAGATGTTCATGGCAGTCAATGATTTCCATGCCGTCCATCATCTCAATCAACTCTTTTTCTGTTTTAGAAAGTTTCATCGCGGGCCTCCCCGTCGTCTCTCTTTTCCCTGTTACGGGATGATAGAATTTTTTCCACCTGCTTTGCCGTCATATCAACCTCAATATTCAGGATATCACCGGGCTTTCGGTATTTGAAGTTTGTATTCTCAACAGTATGCGGGATAAGGAAAATTTTTATATCGCCGTTTCTTAATTCCGCCACGGTCAGGGAAAGCCCGTCAATCCCTATTGAACCGCGCTCGACGACGTATTTCCTGAATTTCGCAGGCAGGGTCAGACCAACTATCACGGCTGACCTGCCCTGTTTGTAGAATGACCTTAACGGCGCCGTGAAATCCACGTGCCCGGCAAGCAGGTGCCCCCCAATCCTGTCTCCCATCTTCAATGCACGTTCCAGATTAACGAAAGTGCCTGTCTTGATACCGCCGAGGCTTGTTTCTTCAACCGTCTGCCTGCTCAGTGATGCCCTGATGATCCTGCCTGTTATGCCTTCAACCGTCAGGCATACCCCGTTGACAGCGATGCTGTCTCCGGGCTTCATGCCGTCAGTCACTTTTTCAGCCGCAAGCTCTATTACCCATATGCCGGCTTCCGAGAATTTCCTTTTTATTTTGCCGACCTCTTCAATTATGCCGGAAAACATGGTTTGCCCCTTATAAGGAAGTCTTCGCCAAGAACCTTCATTTCAGTGCAGTTCACCTTCACCGCCTCCGAAAGACTTTCACTGTCTTTACCTGCTATGGACGGAAGCGACCGTCTTCCCCCGAGAATCTTGCTGCCCGTAAAAACCATTATCTCGTCAGCAAGTCTTTCTTCCCAGAAGGAAGTCAGCGTCTCGCTGCCGCCTTCCACCATCAGCATTCCTATTTCTTTTCCATGCAGTTTTTCCATGAGGTCTTTCAGCCGGAAGCGGTTGTTATCAAAAGGCAGTCTCATAACCTCCGCATTTTCCCTGGCGCTGAATGCTTTCAGTCCTTCTTCCGGGATTCCGTCCGAGACCGCCAGTACCACCCTGCTTTTCCTGTTTTCCCATAACCTTCCTTCGGAAGGAATCCTCAGGAAAGGGTCAAGAACTATCTTGTGGTATCGCTTCCTGCCCTCAAATACCTTCTGCGTCTGGAAAGAAGGGAACACGTAGTCCAGGGAAGGATTGTCCCTGATGACCGTGTTTACTCCCACGAGGATTGCGTCCATTTCAAACCGTAATTTTTTTACGAGCTCTCTGGTACCTTCGCCCGTAATCCACTTTGAATCACCCGTATGAGTTGCTATTTTCCCGTCCAGGGTCTGCGCCCATTTCAGGATGATGTAAGGTCTTTTCTGGGTTATGCAGGTGATGTAGGCGGAATTGAGTTGCCGTGCCTCCTCTTCAAGGATGCCTTTCCTCACACGGATGCCGTTTCTTTCAAGTTCCTCAATACCCTTGCCGGCAACGAGAGGGTTGGGGTCCTCCATTGAGCAGAAGACCTCTTTCATACCCGCCTCTGCTATCGCGCCGGTGCAGGGCGGAGTCTTGCCGTAGTGACAGCACGGCTCAAGGTTTACGTACAATGTTGCACCCTTTGCCTTTTTGCCTGCCTCTCTCAATGCCTCAATCTCAGCGTGAGGCATGCCGAACGCCTTGTGCCATCCTCTGCCGAGTACGCGACTGCCGCTGACAATAACCGCCCCCACCATCGGATTGGGACTCACCAGCCCCCTGCCTTTTTCTGCCAATCTCAACGCCTCTTTCAGAAATTCCCTGTGGCTTTTTGTCATGTTTTCTCAGGCACGTGAGATTTCCATCACGCACTTCAACACATCTCCAGACTTCACCATCTCAATGCCTTCGCTTATCCGTTCCAGCGGCAATATCCTGGAGATAAACTTACCCGCCTCTATCTTTTTCAGGGAAATCAGTTCCGCCGCCTTCATGTAATCTTTCCTGTTGGAAGCAAATGCCCCGAAAACCGAAATCTCCCTGTAATGTATGATATTGGAATCTATGCCTATGACGGAATCGTCCTTGGGCAGTCCTCCGAACAGACTTATTCTTCCGCGAGAACCGAGAATCTCCAGCCCTTCAACCTGGGCCTGCTTAGCCGGGCACGCTGTTATGACCACATCCGCGCCGTAACCGCCTGTCAGCCGGGCAACCTCTTCCTTTATTTTTACCCTGCCGGGGTCCAGGAGGTGCAGCCCGGCAAATTGTTTTCCGAACCTTTCAAGCCGCTCGTAGGCCGGGTCGGTTACGATGACCATGCCTGCTCCGGATGCCTGCGCGAGAACCGCGTGCATGAGCCCTATGGGACCGCCTCCGTATATGACTACGGTATCGCCCTTTTCAATATTCAGGTACCCCTGGCCGTTGATGGCGCATGACAGCGCTTCTATCAACGCTCCCTCTTTCAGGGACATCTTTTCCGGCAGTCTGATAACGGCTTTCTGTTTCACCGCGTCCGCCGGGACTATCACGTACTCCGCGTATCCGCCGGGATAAAAATATCCTATCGCCTTCGTGTCAGGGCACAGGTTGTACAATCCCCTGCCGCACATCTTGCATTTGCCGCAGCCGATGGAAGTGACAAGCGCCACCCTGTCTCCTTCCCGCAATGGTTCAGGATACCTGACCCTGTTTCCGATTTCAGCCACCACTCCGGTTATCTCATGCCCTATGACCGCAGGGGGTATGACCTTCTTGTGGCCGTGAAAGTATATGCGCACATCCGTTCCGCAGATTGCGCAGTAATTCACCTTCACCATAATCTCGTCATCCTTGCATGAAGGAGTCTCTATCTCCTCTATCCTTATATCCTTTATCCCGTGATATACTGCCGCTTTCATGTTTCCCCCTTACCCTGACCTGCGCTTCTTGTCATTGCGAGCCCGTCCCCACGCTTGTCATTGCGAGGGCCGATTTTATCGGCTCGTGGCAATTGATGTTTTCTATCATCCCGATTCTTCTTGTCGGGACCACTGATTATTTCTATCGGGATCTATCACCTTCCAATGGCAAAAGGTAAAAACCCGATTTATATCCTTTTATGTGATGTGATAAAATTATCGCCGTGAAAAAACTCGCAAATGCAATATTCCTGCTCCTGCTGTTCCGTGTATATACCTGTCCGGCCGCTCCGGAAGTCTATTTTACACCAAACAGGGTAACAGACCAAATACTGATTGACCTTATTGATAAGGCGAAAAAATCCGTCTATGTTGCAAGTTATTCAATGTCCTGGGAGAAGATGATGGAAAAACTGTGCAGCCAGCAGGGATTGAAGGATGTGAGAGTCATGGTTGACACAGAACCTCCCGCGAAATTTCCCCGGGGAATCCTGAAGGTGGATAAGAAATCCACTCTCTTTCATCCCAAGTTTATCGTGATTGACGGCCAGACCGTCATTGTGGGCTCGGGGAATTTTACGGAGGGAGGACTTCATTCCTATCATAATAATTTTATACTCATCCGGGACAGAAGGATTGCCGGGTTCTTCAACGCGAAATTCCTTTCCTGGTGGGAGAACCGTCCATCGGAGGAATGCTACAGCGACGGCACTTTACAGTTATATTTCGCCCCGGAAAACGACTGTGAAGAAGTGCTGATAAAAACAATTTCCTCAGCAAGGCGCTCGGTCCGCTTTGCCCTGTACCACTGCACCTCCGAAGAAATCGCCAGGGTCCTCGTACGCAGAAAACTTGCCGGTGTTGACGTATGCGGCATGGTGGAGTATTTTAACATTGAGCCCCACTCGGTCTTTTATTCCCTGCGCGACTACGGCTGCGGAATGAAGAAGAGCAACCTGGCGGGATTCTTGCATGACAAATTTTTCATAATTGACGGAGAGATAGTCATAACCGGTTCCTATAATCCCACCGCCTCCGCCAGGAGTAACACCGAATGTCTGCTGGTCATAAAAGACAGGGAGACTGCCGGTAAATTCCTGAAGGAATGGACAAGGTTGTGGCGCTATTGCAGCCTTCCTTGATCCCGATTATCTTACGCTACTCACCGAGGAACAATCTGGTCCCTTCCTGAATACGTCTTTGCCTCTCCCTGATGCGTTCCAGCGGCAGTTCGCGGTAGATGCCGGATATGTCATCTGATTTTTCTTTGAGCATGGTGCAGAATTCTCTTGCCGTCAGTTCTTGGCCCTGTTTCAGATTCAAACGCTCGCACCACCTGCGGTCAATCATTAGATTCCACTCCCTCTTGGATTCCGGAGCGAGGGGGCGGTAAGAAATGTCAATAACATCATCACAAACCCCATTTATATTATGGCGGCAGGGCGCGCATATGTCATCAGCCCCGAGTTCAATGACCAGCATGATATCCGCTGAAGTTAATATCTGTTTTGCCACGATATGCCGGGCGTGTCCATATTCGTGAGGAATGAGCATATCCCTGTTACCGAAATTTGCAATGATATCTATGAAGTGGTGCGGTTTGATGGATATTGTTTCCCGACTTTCTTTTCCATTTGTCACTTTAACCCCTTTGCCATTTCACCCTTTATACAGAATCGTGTTGCTCTTCCGCTCTTTTCTTGCCGCAATTATGAGGACGGAGATAACCAGCGAGAATGTCCAGAAATAGAATACGTACTGCCATCCGAATCTGCTTATGATCTGTCCTGTTGCAAAAATGCCTGCCGCGCTTCCGAGATAATTCAAAGAATCAACAAATCCCGCTATGGCCGCGGCTCTGTCTTTCCCGTAATCTATGGCAAAGGTCATGCCGAAAAGTATATGGGGTCCGTCAACCATAAATCCGAGAAGGAGAAATGCGGGGATTGTCAGAAGCCGGCTGTATGCAGATACGTACGGAAAACTAAAGGTCAGCACTATCGCGAAGGCAATCATTATGAAAATCACCGGGGTTCGCTTTGAGTGGAAGAGCCTGTCGGTCGCCCAACCGGCGGCAATAGCGCCGAGAGCGCCGGCAAGAGGGAAGCACAGGGCGTTGAAAGAGGCGGTTGAAAGACTCATTGCCCGCTCCTTATAGAGATATGAAGGTATCCAGTAGAGAAAACCGTAAGCCATAATGCTCAGGAACATGGATGCAATTCCCACCTGCAGGATTCGCGGATCCTTCAGAACCCTTAGGAAATCCCCGCCGTATGAGGACCCCGGTTCCGGCTTGTTCTCCTCTCTTTTTGAAACCGAGGTTTCTTCCGGATAGTCTCTTACAAAGAGCAAAAACTGTATTCCCGAAAGAAGAAAAAGGATCGCGGGTATGAAGAAAAGAACCCTCCATGAAAAAAACAGGGCTATGCCTCCGGCTATCAGCCAGGAAAAGGCGTTGCCGAAGTGATAACTTGCACCGAAAAGACCGGTGACCGTTCCTGTCTTTCTTCCGGAGAACCAGTTTGACACGATCTTCACGGAAGAAGACCATCCTGCCGACTGGAAATACGCGTTTAATCCCCACAATACCAGCATCAGTGAAAACCTGCTGTTCATTCCGAATAGAATATTCAGTATCGCCGAGCCGGTTATGCCGGCTATTATGATTTTTCTCGGAGAATGTCTTCCGGCTGCCAGCCCGTTTATGATCTGCCCGGCGGCATAGATAACAAAAAAAAGACTTCCGAGCATACCCATATCCCTGAAGGAAAAATGCAGGTTATCCATAATCTCCGGGATTGCGATGGAGATGTTTACCCTGCAGAGGTAGAAACTGGCATAAGTCAGCCACAGGATTACGAAGGTTTTCTTATGTCCCCTGTTATTGATATATGCTGTGTATTTCATTCTTTTTCGTGTTCAGGATTTCATGGGTGCGCATGCAGGAAGCCAGATGCGTTCCGCCGATATCCCGAGTTCTTCCGCAACCTCCCACGCGGAGCGGACCCTGGCAAGCGCCCTGATATCGTGGGCATCCGAGCCCAGTGAGAAGGTTACCCCCTCTTCCGCGAGGATTGAGAGGTATTCAACGTAATCTTTAACGTACTCCCCGGAGTACGAACCGGTTCTCACCATGTCGGCGTTTATCTCTATCGCCGTTCCGGTTTCCCTGGCCGTCTGCCCCAGTTCACGGATGTATCTCTCGGGAACCACCTTCATGGTGTCTATGAACTTCCAGTTGTTATTGTCAAACTCGCTTTTCATGAACCAGTAGGGGTGGACAAGGACATCAACAAGCGGGTCTTCGCATGTCAAGATATGGTGCTTATGCTGTATCTCTATGATTTTTTCCACGTCGTATTCATTCGCGTAGATGTTATGTATCCCGCCTATCGCAAACTGGAAGCCGTAATCCTTCTTTATCTCCTCGCTGAAGGGGAACCCTTTGCAGTATCCCGTGAAATGCACCTCAACGCCAAAATATACTTCAACCCCGGGATTTTCCAGTCTCCTGATATCTTCAAGAATGGGGCGGTGTTTCGGCAGGTGCTCAAGTCCGGTAAGGTGGTCTGTTATACCCAGTGCCCTGACGCCGAGTCTTCTGCACTCATCCACGATTGCCTGCACCTCCATGCTGCTGTTGCCGCAGCCGAGGTATCTTGTGTGTATGTGGAAATCGTATTTCGGACAGTCTCTCATTACCCTCCCTTTGGAACTCTAATAATAACACACATTGCCGGGTTAAAAAAAACCTCAGGCCTGTCTCTCCTGTTGGGGAGATTTCTTGACAGGCGGGGGTGTTGAGAGTATCGTTTATACCACGTTGATTTCATCATACAGGGGGCAAACAATGAGGATAGGAGTGGTCGGTCTTGGCAGGAGAATCAGCGGGGTGATCTACGGCCCGGTAAGGGAGATGCAGCCCGATATTCACGTCACAGGAGTCGTTGACCCTGACGAAAAAGGCGCCCGATCGCGTCTTTCCGAGCAGGACAGGAAGGAAGCGGTCTTTTACAGGACGCTTGACGAGATGGTGCGCCGGGCAAAACCCGATGCGCTTTTCATAGGGACCCGGTGCAACCTGCACACGCCGTATGCAATCCAGGCGGCAAGGTTTGATATCCCTCTTTTTCTGGAAAAGCCGGTGGCCATTTCAATGCAACAGGCGCTTGCACTTGAAAAGGCATTTGAAAAATCAAGATGCAGGGTTGTTGTCAGTTTCCCGTTGCGTGTATCACCGCTTTGCGCTTTTGCCAGGGATTACGTGGAAAAAGGCGCGGTTGGCGAGCCGGTACACATCATGGCCTGGAATTACGTCCCTTACGGGGTCGTTTACTGGGAACAGGAATACCGCAACTACAAAATAACACAGGGACTTTTCCTGCAGAAAGGGACACATGATTTTGACTACATGAGTTACCTCATGGGTTCGCCCATTGTCAGGATTGGCGCAATGGCAGTATTCATGAAGGTCTTCGGCGGCAGGAAACCTTCCGGCCTTGTATGCTCAAGGTGTAAAGAAACGAAGACATGTCTGGAAAGTCCGCAGAACAGGAAGCGAAACCGTTCGGGATACCATGAGAATGACCATCCATGCGTTTACAGCGTTGACTGTGGTTCCATTGAGAAGGGAACCAACGAAGATGCATCCAGCGCGGTCGTTGAATTTGCATCGGGCGCGCACGGAATCTACACGCAGGTGTTTTTCACGCGCAGGGACGCTGCATGCCGCGGCGCAACGGTGAGCGGCTACATGGGAACGCTGGAATTTGACTGGTACAGGAACCAGTTGAATTACACCCGTCACCACAGGCCCTTTTCCGATACTGTCAGTACTGACCCGGGACTCAGCCATTTCGGAGGGGACGCCGAACTTGCGCGCGACCTGGTAAACCTTGTAAAAGACAGCAGGGCGGTTTCAAGGACACCAATAGAAACAGGGCTTGCGAGTGTGTACACCTGCCTTGCGGCGAAGGAGTCCTATCAGAAGGGGCGGTTCGTCAATGTCCGCCAGGTCGGCCGGGTACCATAATTGACCGGGGAGCCCGTCAAAAGATATAATTTATAAAGGAACAAGACGATAAATCAAAATCCCTCACAAGAGGGTATATCAAGCAGGGTTCGGGATAAAGGATTCCTATGGCAAAACT